>Ga0208305_10000880_pt1 | contig 14516 bp, 11 predicted proteins | sample ColrivemetaGS741_FD_187605 | JGI IMG/M metagenome (GOLD analysis project Ga0208305, IMG submission 187605) | Estuarine microbial communities from the Columbia River estuary - Flood tide ETM metaG S.741 (SPAdes) (version 2) | ecosystem: Environmental > Aquatic > Marine > Intertidal zone >... | reverse complement strand
TTTTAAAAATTAAAAACAGGTATTATCTTGCTCCAACCAACGAAATAGAAGAAATAGTATCTCCCATACCAACTAAGGTTTTAGGCTTGTCAATTAAAATTGTTGGAACAGCAATAAGATCATAGTTATAAGTGCTTACAATTCCAGTTTCCATTAAAGATTTGGTATCAATATCTGCTTCAACTAAATTAGATAAAGCTTGTAATTCATTTAACCCAACATCAGAAACTTCTAAATCTTTTGCCCAAAGTAACGTTTCATAATCGTCAATTGCTCCAGTTCCTGCTTTTGCAGCCGCAATCACAGCAGCAAGTTGCATACCATTCAAGTTTTGTTTTGGAGTAACTTTAAACGATTTTTGTTGAAGTGTTACATATAAGCCAAACATATGTAATTGAAGACGTGGACAATTGGTGTATTTAAATATTTTTTCCATTCCTTTAAATAGGTTCACACTATTTGTATTTTTAATACATTCCTTGGCTAAATCATCTTCACCAATAACCTCTAATAAATCAATCAATTCACGTTCATTAAAGCCTAAGCTATCTACTTTAGTCGCTAAATTATCCAATAAATTTTTTCTAATAACAACATCTTGTGTAGAAGCCATTTCTAGATGTAAAACGTGATTTTTATTACTGTTTACCCACTTTTCAAGAACCTTTATAGATGCATCAATTCTGTCGGTTCCCAGCGTTTTGTCAGACAGTTCTTGCTGCAACATTTGATAACCAGAAAGAATAATATAATCATAGTTGACATTTTCATCAGAAAGGCAACTTACAAAAGTTTCATCAATATGTAATATAAAGTTTAAAGGATCATAAGTAGCGATAAATCGATTCGATTTAGGGCAGGTAAATCCTCTTCCATCAACCGTAATGGTGTCACCTTTATCAAATTCAATAATCCAGTGAATCAACGGAATGTCATTAGATCTTTTTATATTTTTAGCTTTATTTACAATGCCGTTTTCATCTACAGAAACCAAATTAGGTAAATCTAAAAATAAGCTGGCTTGTTCTTCACCTAAAGAAGCACAGTGCACAAATACATTATGAACACCACAAACAGCCATTACATTGGCAACAATTCCACCTTGGCCACCCATTTGTAATTTGTCATAACCCAAATTATTTTGAAGCCATTGAAATATTTCTTTATCTTCAATTAACCATTCTTCTGCAATACCCTTAGTAAAACATTTTAAAAGTCCTCTTATAGCATCTTCTTTGGTGTTGATAGTTGTTGTTTTTTCAGAAAGTATTTCTTTTTGATCTATTTTAAATTCAAGAATCAACTTTTCAATATCTTTTCCAGAAATTTTAATAACAGCATCAATATTTGCATTGAAAGCACTTATGAGTCCGTTTATTTTAGACATTTTACTTAACTGATCTGGGGCTGTTTTATAATTTTGAAGCCATTGCTTTTTTAGTTCATTTGTCATCATCACAATCTTATTAATTTAATACTGGATCTTGAAAAAACACATTTCTTTTCAAGGAATTTAAGACTTGCGAAAATAGTTATTCTAAAGCTAAAAAACATGATATTTATTAGGAAATTTTAAAATTTTATCACCTGTAAATGCAGTAACAATAAATAATTATACTTCCTTTAAAAATAGCTGGTTTTTTTTGCAAAGTCTTCAATAGACGAATCGTTGAAATACAATTTATGTTCAATAGTATTAATAATACTTAATATGATTTATATAGTATTAATATCTAATAATAAAAATTGTATTTTTATTGAATTATTAACGAATTATTTTATTTATGATACGCAAATACTTCTATTTTATAACAATGTTGTTGTTTTTTACAATAATTAATGCACAAAATACAAATGAGTCTGAAGATGATGTTTTTTCTGAATTAAAAATGAGAAATATTGGTCCAGCCTTTGTTTCTGGAAGAATTTCAGATATTGCTATACATCCAAATAACCAAAATATGTGGTATGTGGCAGTAAGCTCTGGTGGTGTATGGAAAACTGAAAATGCAGGAACAACTTGGAATCCAATTTTCGATAAAGAAAGTGTGTATTCAACAGGTTGTATAACATTAGATCCTTCAAATCCTTCAACAGTATGGTTAGGTACTGGAGAAAATGTAGGAGGACGTCACCTTAGTTTTGGTGATGGTATTTATAAAAGTATAGATGATGGAAAAACTTGGAAAAATATGGGATTGAAAAACTCTGAACATATTTCTAAAATTATTGTACACCCAAGTAATTCTGATATAATTTTAGTTGCTGCGCAAGGACCATTATGGAGTTTAGGTGGTGACCGTGGCTTATTTAAATCAATTGATGGCGGTAAAAATTGGTCAAAAGTTTTAGGCGTAAATGAATGGACAGGTGTTACTGATATAGTTATAGATGCTTTAAACCCAGATTGGATGTATGCTGCTACTTGGCAAAGACATAGAACAGTTGCTGCTTATATGAGTGGCGGACCAGGTTCAGGAATTTATAGATCAAAAGATGGTGGAGATACTTGGGAAGAATTAAAAACAGGTTTACCTAAATCAAATATGGGTAAAATTGGTTTAACCATTTCTCCTCAAAATTCAGAAGTTGTGTATGCTGCAATTGAAACTGATAGAAGAACAGGTGGTGTATATAAATCAACAAATAAAGGTGCCTCATGGGAGAAACAATCAAATGCAGTTTCTGGTGCTACTGGCCCTCATTATTATCAAGAATTATATGCTAGCCCACACGTTTTTGATAGATTGTATTTAATGGATGTTCGCATACAGGTTTCTGATGATGGTGGAAAAACATTTAGAGTTTTAAAAGAAGAAAAGAAACATTCTGACAACCATTCAATAAATTTTAGAGCCAATGATCCTAACTATTTATTAGTTGGTACTGATGCCGGAATTTATGAATCATTTGATTTAGCTGAAAACTGGCGATTTGTTAAAAATTTGCCATTAACGCAATATTATAAAGTTGCAGTAAATAATCGTGAACCATTTTATCAAATATTTGGAGGTACACAAGACAATGGTTCGCACGGAGGACCTTCAAGAACAGATAATGAGCATGGAATTCGTAATTCTGATTGGTTTAAAACATTAGGTGCAGATGGTCACCAATCTGCAACGGATCCATCTAATCCAGATATTTTATATGCCGAATCTCAACAAGGTGTATTACATAGAGTTGATTTAAAAACAGGTGAACAATTATTGATTCAGCCTCAAGCTAGAGAAGGTGAAAATTATGAACGTTATAATTGGGATGCCCCAATTGTTGTGAGTCCTCACAATCCTAAACAATTGTATTTTGCTTCGCAAAGAGTGTGGAGTTCAAATGATAGAGGTGATAGTTGGACACCAATTTCGGGTGATTTAACGCGTAATGAAGAACGCATTGAGCAACCAATTATGGGTAAAAAACAAAGTTGGGACAATGCATGGGATTTGTATGCAATGTCTAGTTATAGTTCCATAACTTCTTTATCAGAGTCTGCAATTCAGAAAGGATTAATATATGCTGGAACAGATGATGGTATTATACAAGTTACAGAAGATGGTGGAGTTAATTGGCGAAAAATTGAAGTTGGAAGTTTACCAAATGTTCCAAATAGAGCTTTTGTAAACGATATAAAAGCAGATTTACACGATGTAAATGTAGTATATGTATCATTAGACAATCATAAAAATGGGGATTTTTCGCCTTATGTATTTAAAAGTAATAATAAGGGAAAAACCTGGGTAGCCATAAAAGGAAATTTACCTACAAAAACGTTAGTATGGCGTTTGGTTCAAGACCATATTAAAAAAGAATTGTTGTTTGTAGCTACAGAATTTGGTATTTATTTCAGTTTAAATTCGGGTGATGAATGGACAAAAATGGCAGGAACTCCAACTATTTCATTTAGAGATATAGCAATTCAACAAAGAGAAAACGATTTAATAGGTGCATCCTTTGGTAGAGGCTTTTATGTATTTGATGATTATAGTGTTTTAAGAGAAATAACACCTGAAATATTAAAAAAAGAAGCTGCTTTATTTTCAACTCGTAAAGCGTGGTTGTATGAACCTAGAACTATAGCAGATGACAATGGAGCAGATGACTATTCAGCCAAAAATCCTGACTTTGGTGCTGTGTTTACATATTATTTGCTAAATGACTATCCAAGTTTAAAAAAGAGTCGTCAAAAAGTTGAAAAACAGCTTGCCAAAGATGGAAAAGATATTCCGTTTCCAGGTTGGGAAGCTATTGAAAAAGAAGAAAATCAATCTTCAGCAGTTATTTGGTTTACTGTAAAAGATACAAATGGAAATGTAATAAGAAAAATAAAAACAACTCCAAAAAAAGGATTTAATAGAATAGCATGGGATTTACGCTATGCTAATTCAAGAGCAATTAATCCAAAGCAGGCAGAAGGAACAAATAGATGGGATAGAGGAGGAGCTATGGTAATTCCTGGTACTTATTCGGTGACTATGGCTAAGGAGATTGATGGTGTTGTTACAAAGCTAACAGAACCAATTTCTTTTGAAGTTGTTTCTTTACAGAAAAGCACTTTAGAAGGTGCTTCTGCCGATGAATATACAGTATTCTTATCTGAAATTATTCAATTGCAAAATTCTTATGCCCAAGTTACGAATGAAATGGAATCTAATTTCACCAAAGTAAAAGCAATGAAACTTGCTTTAGAAAGAGCTGCTATTGCTCCTGGGCCTTTAAATGAGAAAATTCAAAACTTGTATGAAGAAGTTTTAAAAATTAAAGAACAAGAAAATGGATTGGCAACTAAAAATGAAGTTGGTGAGAATAATAAACCAGGTATAAGTTCATTCCTTAGAGTAGCCTCAAGAGGAGTGGGAACAAGCTATGGACCTACAAAAATGTATAAAGAAAATTTGAAAACAGCTCAAAATATGTTAGAAAAATTAGCGTTAAAAGTTAATTTAATAACAACAAAAACTATTCCTGAGCTGGAAAAAGAATTATTGGATGCTGGCGCACCTGTAATTTTGAAGTATTAAAAAATTACTATTCCTCGGGGCTTGCTCCGAGGAATAGTAATAACATTAAATTAAAGAAATAATTCTTTTTATCTTTATAAATAATCTATAATTCTTAAGAATAAGACGGGTAATCGGTATATCCTTTTTCACCAGTATCTGAATAAAATGTATCAACATCCCATTTTGCTAAAGGGACATTTTTTTCAAATCTTTCTGCTAAATCCGGATTTGAAATAAATAATTTACCATAAGCCACCAAATCAGCTAAGTTTTCTTCGATAACAGCATTTCCTTTTTCCTGATTGAAATTATTATTTATCATAAGGGTTCCGTTATACAATGGACGAAAATGTGCTGCTATGTTTTGTACAGCATACATAACCTTAGAAACATCGGTAAATGGTTCTGAAAGATGTACATAAGCTAGGTTGTAATCGTTTAATTTTTTAATCACATATTCAAATAATGGAATGGTTTCTTCATCAACATCAATACCATGTATATTGTGCATAGAAGGGTTAAAACGAACGCCAATACGGTTTTGTGGAAAAACTTTGCTAATTTCATCTAAAACCTCAAAGAAAAAACGTGCTCTGTTTTCAATAGTTCCTCCATAGGCATCCTTTCTTTGGTTGGAACATTTATTGAAAAATTGATGAAATAAATATCCATTTGAAGAATGAATTTCTAAACCATCAAACCCTGCTTCTTTAGCATTAATTGCAGCTTGTTTAAATTCTTCAACGGTCGTTTTAATATCATCTAAAGTCATTTCTTTTGGTGTAACAGTATCTTTAAAACCGTTAGGCGTGAAAGATTTTGAATTTGGATTGATGGCACTGGGTGCTAAGGGTAACGCTCCATTATGAAAATCGGGATGAGAAACTCTGCCAACATGCCATAATTGAATGAATATGTTACCGCCTTTTTTATGAACCGCATCAGTTACATTTTTCCATCCTTTTATTTGAGAGTCAGCATAAATTCCTGGTGTATTTACATAACCAACGGCTTGTTCTGAAACTTGTGAGCCTTCAGTGATAATAAGTCCTGCAGTAGCCCTTTGGGCATAATACTTTACTTGTAAATGGGTTGGAACATTTTCGTTGTTGTTACTTCTAGAACGCGTCATAGGAGCAATGACCAATCTGTTTTTTAAAAGCAAATCTCCCATTTTATAAGGAGTTAATAGCGGTTGAATTTTTGTCATAATCTTTTTAATTAACTTCAGGTAAAGTTAATTAATATCATTTAAAGTATGAATTTTAAGAGTTTAAAAAATGCTTTTTCACATTTATAAATGAAGTTTCAATACTAAATATATAAATTTCATTCAAATTAGTTATAAGAAAAACGGTTTATCAATCACTAAACCGTTTTTTCTAAACACTAATTGAAGTGAAGACTTTGATTTTATTAATTAAAGAAAAATAGAAAAAACAGTTTTGTAGGGTTCCAAAATTATGGGGAAGATGTAAAATTCTATTATTCCTTCATTTAATGATGAAAATCATACAATTATTTCAGCAATTATTTACTTTAGAGACATGAAATACTCAAAAATTGCTTTCTTCTATTTCTGCCTTTTTAATCTGTTACAATTCAGTTCTTGTGCAAAGATTGAGAAAGATCAAAACGGGGATAAAATAGCACTTGATTCTGTTAGTTTATACTTGCAACAAATCAATGACGCCACTTCAAGTGATGGTAATGGTTTAATATATGCTAACAAAGCACTTTCATATGTAAAAAAAGCTGAACCTGACACAGTCCAAACCAACAATATTGAAAAAATATTGAATTATAAAGTAGGGGTGTTTAGAAATCTTAATGAGCTAGATAGTGTAATTACCACTTACAATACTTTATTAAAAATAGCCTTGCAAAAAAATGATTCTGCCACCATAGCATATCAGTATTTTTTATTGGGGTATTACCATCAAATAAAACAGCAAAAGGATAGTGCCTTTGTTAATTATAAATTAGCGAAAGACCTGTATTTAAAGTTAAATGATTCTGTAAAAGTAGGAGAAAGCTTGGTGTATATGGCTATGATTCAATCAGATTTTGGGGACTTAGTAGGTAGTGATAAAACGGCCATACAAGCATTGAAACACCTTGATGAAGATAATATCGTCTATCTCACAACTGTTTACAATTGTATCGCTATTTCTGCCAAAAAACAACATGATTATTTGGAAGCCATATACTGGTACGATAAAGCAATTGAAGTATCAATAGATGAAATGTTTAAAAACCTTTATTTAAACAATAAGGCAAATGCCTACAGATCACTTAAAGAATATGATAAAGCAATTGAAATTTTAAGTAATTTGAAAAAGGACACTTTATTGAATAATGACATTAAACATAAAGCCAGAGTGATAGACAACCTTGCCTATACCAAGTGGCTAGCCAATGAAGATGAAGAAGTGTTGAACGATTTTTTGTTGGTTATGAATATGAGGATACAAGATGAAGATTTGTTTGGGCTTATTGGAAGTTATGCGCATTTGTCTGATTATTACAAGAAAAAAAACCCAACAACAGCCCTTGAATATGCTGAAAAAATGTATCAGGCTTCCATTATAAAAAAGATTCCACAGGATCAATTGGAGGCGCTACAAAGATTAATTGAGCTCGAAAATTCTAATAAAGCAAAAGCATATTATCAACGTTATGTTCAATTGAGTGATAGTTTAAACAAAGCAGAAAAAAGTGCTTTAAATAAATTTGTAAAATTGGAGTATGATAGCGAAAAGAATAGAGAAGAGAATTTGCAATTAAAAATTACTACTTCTGAAAAGGAATTGGAAATTCAAAAGGGAAAATCAAATAATGTTCTATTGTTCACTTCGGGAAGCACAATTTTTATCTCCTTACTATTTTTTATTTACTACAAAAGGAAAAAGCACCAAATAGAAAAAAGGGTGGAAGTTTATAAAACAGAAGAGCGTATCGCTAAAAAAATTCATGATGAAGTTGCTAATAATATGGTAAACATTATGAATAAAGTACAATATACAGAGAACCCAAAAGAAGCGTTATTGGATGATTTGGAAAAAGTGTATTTATTGACTAGAGATATTTCACATCAAAACAATTCAATTGAAACTGGAGCGCATTTTGAACCGTTTTTAAAATCAATGTTAACGAGCTTTAATAGCAATACCACAACTGTTATTTTAAAAGACATTCAAAAAGTGGGAATGGCTTCAATAGCAAAAGAAAAACAAATTGAATTGTACCGTATCTTACAAGAACTCATGGTAAATATGCGCAAACACAGTGAAGCCACACTTGTAGCAATTACCTTTAAAAATGAGGATAGCCACGTTAGAATAAATTACTCAGATAATGGTAAAGGTTTAGACTTAAAAGAGTTAAAATTTAAAAATGGGCTTAAAAATGTGGAAACCCGTATAAAATCAATACATGGAACTATTACTTTTGACGCAACTATGCATAATGGTTTCAAAGCATTCATAAGTTTTAAAAAGTAATACATATGTTTCAAAAAGTATTGATAGCAGAAGATATGGACTTTATCAACAGTGGAATAAAGTCACAATTATCAGAATTAGGAATACCACAAATAGAGTATGTTCAATATTGTGATGAAGCATTATTGAAACTAAAGTGTGCTAAATTATTAGATAAAGAGCCATATGATTTATTAATTAGTGATTTGTCATTTGTAAATGACCATTTAGAGCAAAAATTAAATTCTGGGGACGAATTAATTAAAGCAGTAAGAAAAGAATTTCCCTTTTTAAAAATTATCGTATTTTCTGTAGAAGATAAAATATTTAGAATACAATCATTATTTAATGATCAAAAAATTAATGGTTATGTTTGGAAAAGTCGTGATGGATTGCGAGAGTTAAAACAAGCGATACAAACCACTTTTAATTCAAAAGCCAGCTATATTTCTCCACATTGCTCAAATGCTATGATAAAAGGTGAAGCTATTGAAATTGCTGATTACGATTTATTTCTTATTAATTGTTTATCAAAAGGATTTTCACAAGAAAAAATAAGTGAAGAGCTGCATAAAAAAAAGTGGACACCAACAAGTATAAGTTCTATTGAAAAAAGGTTGAAGTTTTTAAGAGAACAATTTAATGCCAATAATCCAGCACATTTAGTTTCTATCGCTAAAGATTTAGGGTTAATTTAATAAAATTCTATTGCATTGTGGGAACCCGTAATTTTTTTTGTATTTGTCAACTTAAATTTGATTAAAATATAAGGAAGGTTGCTATTTCCACAAAAGATAAAAAAAACAAGGCCTTACGGATTTCCGTAAGGTTTTGTTTTTTAATGGATTTAAATTTGGTTCATAAATTGAAAAATTACATAGGGAGAAAATTATAAATCAACTATTATATATCAATTTAAAATTTAATTTCTCAACCATTCAAATTAGAATATTAAACTTAATAATATGAAAAATAAATTACTTTTATTTTATTTAGCAGCTGTTATGCTGTCAAATTTATCTTTTGCACAACTAAGCAAAGAACTATCCGATGTAAAATACCGTAGAAGCTCTTTAGCAACAATTTTAATGGAATCTGAAAATTTTCCACAAAAAGAAACCGTATTAAATGCCTATTATAATGCAGAATTTCCAGATAAATATAATGACCATAATGTTGATGAAAAATCATTTAAGCCTGAAGATTATGTGATAACTGATGAAGAAAGGGTAATTGCTGAAACTGAAAAGAGTGATAAGGATACGGATGACTCATTATTAATTGATAAATATTTTAAAGATAAAAAAATTGCAAATCAAATTGTTGCAAAATGGTTTAATAGAGAAGAAGATGGAAGTTTTGATATGAATTTGATAAGTGAAAGAGGCCAATATGATGCCTCGGCTTTAAAAGCGGATGAAGCAAAAACTTCTGCGAGAGGAAGTGCTTTATTATCAGATGCGGGAGAAGAATTAATAGATAAAACTTTTGTAGTGGTTTCAAAACTTAAATATGTTAGTAACGAAATAATTGCCAGTGGAATTTATGCGATAGCTTTAACTCAAACTGCTAAAATTCAAAATGCTTTAGCGCGAAAAATTGCAGAAATTGCAGCGGCAGCTGTATACAAGAAAACTAGTGAAGGTTATTCAGTATGGACAACTTCTTCTTTATATAAATTAAAATGGAATGATTCAATTCAAGCCGTTTTTTACAATGATTATTGGATGGATAAAAGCCATATTGATGTTAGTAAAAAAATAGCTTTTGATAATTCTAATATATTTGAACTTGAGTTTATAGGTAGTGAAAAATCAAGCAGTTTGGTTACTTTTTCTTTAAAAGAAAAAAGAACTGAAGAACAAATAATTGCTTTGTCAACAACGCGAAATGTAGATGCTGTTTTTGCGAAACTCCAAAAGAAACATGATGTGTTTAAACCTAAAGTACCATTACTAACAGGAAACCCTATAACAGCAAAAATTGGAATGAAAGAAGGATTAGAAGCCGGAGATAAATTTGAAGTATTAGAACAAACTTTAGATCCAGACACAGGAAGAACTAAATATGTTAGAAAAGGAACGATAAAAGTTGATAAAAAATTATTATGGGATAATCGTTTTAATGCTATTGAGGGTTCAGATAAAAAAGAAGCTTCAGAGTATACAACTTTTAAAGGCGGGAAAGATTTTTATCCAGGAATGTTAATAAGACAAATAAAATAATATATCTAATTGTCCATTTAAAATATAAAAAAGTATTAATCAATTTTAAAAACAGTTATATGAAATCAAAATTTAAGAAAACAAGTTTAATGGGATTACTTTTCCTTGTATTTATTTCTGCAATAAATGCTCAGTCAAGAAAGAAAGCTCAGAAAGATACCGAAGAGTGGCGTTATGAAATTGAAGCCGTTAATGTTGGTGTTCAAGGAACCTACCTTATTAAAGCTTGGACTTATTCAAAAAAACCAGGAATTGCAATTGAACAAGCAAAAAAAAATGCAGTTCATGGCGTTATTTTTAAAGGGTTTGCTGGAAAACAAGGCATTCCAGGGCAAAAGCCATTAGTTTCAAACGTTAATTTAGAAGAAGAAAAGGTAGATTTTTTCAAACCCTTTTTTAAAGATGGAGGGAAGTATATGAAATTTGTTACAATTTCTAATGATGGCAATGTTGGTTTAGGTGACAGATTAAAAGTTGGTAAAGAATATAAAATTGGTGTTTTAGTCTCTGTTAATGTGTCAGAACTGAGGAGAGATTTAGAAGATGCTGGAATTGTTAAAGGTCTTGGAGCTGGATTTTAAAACTGAAACTATGAAAAATATTAATTATATAGCTACGCTACTTATAGCAGTTATGGTACTTTATGGTTGTAAAAGTAAACAAAGTACAGCTGGCAATTATTCTTACAAAACTGAGTGTTTATGGAATTCATTTGAAGGCTCTCAGACTGTAAAGGCTTGGGGAAGTGGAAGAAATAAAGAAGAAGCAATTGAAAAAGCTAAAAAACAAGCGGTTAATGATTTACTTTTTAATGGAATTATTGAAGGAAAATCTGTTTGTGATAATAGACCTATTGTAGGTGAAGTAAATGCTAGAGCAAAGTATAAAACCTATTTTAATGCTTTTTTTGCAGATAATGGGGATTATAAAAAATTTGTTTCAATAGATGAAAAAAAGAATTCATATCAAATCATTAAAGCAATAGATAGAGTTACTTATGGTATTGTTTTAAATATTCAAAGAGATGAATTAAAACAAAAAATGATTACCGATGAAATTCTTAAATAATTAACTTAAAATATAATCAAATGAATAAATATATATTAAAACATCTATTAGCATTAGGTATGATATTGTTTTTATCGTACTCATCGTTTTCCCAAGCTAAAAAGCCTAAAATTATGGTGGTTCCAAGTGATGTTTGGTGTTCCAAAAATGGATATACTATGGAATTTAATAATCAAGGGAGTATAGAGCGATTTCCTGATTATAGAAGAGCCTTTCAAGATAATTCTGATCTTTTATTAGTAATTAGTAAGATAAATGAATTGATGGCTGACAGAGGTTTTCCTTTGGAAAATTTAGAATCAAAACTTAAAACATTACAAAGTGAATCAGCCGAAGACGCAATGTTATCTAGTAAAAGTGGCTCAGATGCAAGTGAGAGTCCTATTGATAAGTTAAAGAAAACTGCTAAGGCTGATATTTGGATGCAAGTAACTTGGACAATAAACCAAACAGGTCCCAAAAAATCAATTACTTTTATTTTACAGGGTTTAGATGCTTATTCTGATAAACAAATAGCAGGCGCTTCAGGTACTGGATTGCCATCATTTAGTGCTGAATTACCTGTGCTTTTGGAAGAAGCTGTCCTTGCCCATCTAGACAATTTTAACGCACAACTTTCTAAACACTTTGATGATTTATTTGCTAATGGGCGTGAAGTTGTTTTAAGAATAAAAAAATGGGATTCTTATGAAGGAGATTTAGAGTCCGAATATGATGGGGAAGAATTAGGTGTTATTATTGAAAATTGGATAAGTGATAATACTGTACAAAATAGATTTAGCACTTCTGATGCGACAGAAAACATGATGTTATTTGAACAAGTTAGAATTCCACTATATGATGCATCAAATAGAGCTGTAGATACAAGAAAATGGGCTGTTGGTTTGCAAAAAATGTTAAGAGATAAATATAATATTACTGCAAAGTTAATGACAAAAGGTCTTGGGCAAGCTTCCTTAGTAATTGGTGAAAAATAAACTAATAATTTAATAAAAATGAAAAAAAATATACTATTAATTAGTTTCTTAATTTTCTCTTTTGTGGGAATATATTCTCAAAATGATAAAGGAAAAACAGATGATTTGGGTAGAGTAATACTTAGTACTTATGTGCCCGACCAAATTGAAGGTATGCCAGGCGCAGCTATGAGCAGTTTAGAAAATAAACTAAGTCAGCTTGCTTCTGCAAATGGTATGGGTGGTAATTCTTATAATTCAAGATTTATTATCACTGCAAATGTTAGTGTTTTATCAAAAGATATAACGCCTACTGCACCACCTATGCATGCTTATACATTAGAAGTAACTTTTTACATTGGCGATGGTTTTGATGGAATAATGTTTTCAAGCTATTCCGTTAATTTAAAAGGAGTGGGTGAAAATGAAACGAAAGCATACATCTCTGCTTTAAAGAATTTAAAAACAGCTGATTCTCAATATCAAGCATTTATAGATAAAGGTAAATCTAGAATTATAGAATATTATAATAGCCGATGTGATTTTATTTTAAAAGAGGCGCAATCTTTAGCTAGTAGAAATGAATTTGATGCCGCTATTTATACCTTAACAAGTGTGCCAGAAGTTTGCGCAGATTGTTATGCTAAATGTATGGATGCAGTTGGCCCTATTTATCAAAAACAGATAGATAGAGATTGCCAATTAAAACTTGCTGAAGCCAATGCAATTTGGTCTGCAAACCAAGATATCAATGCAGCTAACTATGCTGGTGCTGTACTGTCAGATATAGAACCTCAGTCCGTTTGCTTTAAAAGTGCATTAGCGTTAACTCAAAAAATGGGCAGTAGAGTGAAAGAACTCGATAAGCGCGAATGGAATTTTAAACTGAAACAACAGCAAGATGATGTTAATATTAAAAAAGCGACTATTGAAGCCGCAAGAGCAATCGGTGTTTCTTATGGAAATGGTCAACCAAAATCGGTAGTTTATAATACAAGAGGTTGGTGGTAGAAAATATCATTTTCCTAAATTTTTAAATAAGTGGAGTATAGAAACCACTATAATAAACGAGGCGTTACCGAAAAGCCATATGAGTAGGACAATTTTTAATTATTTATTTTTATGAAAAAGTTATTTATTTTTATGTTAGTTGTTGCCGCATTTACAAATGCACAAGCACAATTTGGTATTAAAGCAGGGTTAGATTTAGCAACTGCAAGAGTTGATGGTTATGGTTCTGAATCAGAAACAGGTTTATTTGTAGGGGTATTTTCAACTATAGAATTATCAGATACTTTTAAAATTCAACCAGAATTACTATATGTAAGTGTGAAAGATTTAGATTTTATTAGCCTACCTGTTTTAGCTAAATTTTCTGTAGCTGATTCTTTTCACTTGTTAGCAGGTCCAAGTTTAACTTATTTTTTAGATGCTGAAGATGAAGAATTTCAAGTTAATATAGATTTTGGAGTTTCTTTTGATGTAATGGAAAATCTAGAAATTAATGCAAAATATTCTCATATGCTTAAAAAAGAGTGGCAATTAAATGGGTTTTTTGTTGGACTTGGATATTCCTTTAATTAATAATATTTAGAATATCTTTTATTCAGGAGTTTTTTTTTTGGATTATAGTTTATTGCTATTTTAATGGGATTATTCATAATTCATGTAGAATATAGAGATGATATTAATTACACTTGTTGATATGCAAAAGGAGTTGTAGTTAGATATAAGTTGTATTGGAGGGTTACTCTATCTGAAATGAAAAGTGGAATAACTAATGCT
>Ga0208305_10000862_pt1 | contig 14711 bp, 13 predicted proteins | sample ColrivemetaGS741_FD_187605 | JGI IMG/M metagenome (GOLD analysis project Ga0208305, IMG submission 187605) | Estuarine microbial communities from the Columbia River estuary - Flood tide ETM metaG S.741 (SPAdes) (version 2) | ecosystem: Environmental > Aquatic > Marine > Intertidal zone >... | reverse complement strand
ATACTGTTCACCATCATCCACAATATTATTAATGATGTCATTCATGTCATATGGTTGATTTCTGTTTTCAGGAATAAAAGAATCTAAGATATCAACATTTTTCTCCGTATCATCTTCAGTAATAAATACTGGGGGTTTTTGTTCAGCAGACTGAGGTAAGAAACTGAGAAGATATCGTACTTCGTCAAATGCTTGTTGTTCGTCTTCACAAATCTGATGGCTCACACCTGAAAGTGTTCCATGGGCTTCTATTCCGCCAAGTTCCTCAAAGCTTACATCTTCACCCGTTACTGTCTTAACAACAGCTGGCCCTGTTACATAAAGTTGACCAATATCTTTTACCTGAAAAATGAAATCAGTAAGAGCGGGGCTGTAGACAGCTCCACCGGCTGAAGGTCCAACAATGACAGAAATCTGTGGAATTTTTCCTGAAGCTTGTACATTCTTTTTAAATATCTGAGCATATCCATACAGAGAAGAAATTCCTTCTTGGATACGTGCACCACCTGAATCTTTTATGCCAATAATTGGAGCTCTTGCTTCTAAAGCCAGATCCATAACTCGAAGAATTTTTTTAGCTACTATCTCGCCTAAGCTTCCTCCCATAATGGAGAAATCTTCAGAATATATATAGACAGGCCTTCCATGAATTGTTCCAGAACCAGTAATAACAGCTTCACCACTGGGATTTGCTTCAGAGGATACATTCTCATCTATTTCACTGAAAGAATTCTCATCTAGTAAAAGATGTATTCTTTCATAGGCTGTTAATTTACCCTTTGGGTGTTGAACCTTTTTAGCTCGTTCATCCCTTATTTCAGCTAAATTTTCGTCTGACATGCCAGTCTTTCCTGTTTATTGTTAGTGTAAGTATTTGACCTATATATATGTAAAGAAGTAACACAATGAAAGCAGTTTTTTTTGATTCTATAGACAATACGCAGGATTACGCGCTAGAGAATTTTGAACAAGAACCCCTCCTTGTAGTTAGTTATTTTCAAGAAAAAGGGAGAGGCACCGATAATAGAGATTGGGAAAATGCTGATCAAGCTCTTGCCTGTTCTTTAGTTTTTAATGAAGTACCTCAACATTTTATAAAAACATTAATTCCCCTTATTTCAGGTTATTCATATCTGGAGACAGTAAGCAATATCGATCTACATCTAAAATGGCCAAATGATATCTTATTCAATGATGCGAAAGTTGGTGGTATTTTAGTTGAGGAGAAAGATAGTAAAATATGTATTGGAATGGGTGTAAATTATTTTTGGGAGAATCCAAAAATACCCAATGCTTCAGGCATTTATACAGAAAAACTTGATGGTCAGATTTTAAATAATCATGCTCTACATTGGGGAGAGTTAACTCTAAATACTATTCAAGAAAACAGTTTTGACCTAAGTGAGTACAAGGAAAAACTTACAACCTTAGGAAAACTTATAGAGTATCCAGAAGGTCGAGGTTGGGCAAGAGACGTAAACATTGATGGTTCGCTATCAGTTGAAACCATTTCAGGTGAGATGATTAATTTGACCTCACCCTTAATATCAGAAGTGAAGTAAGTATCATTATTAAAGGTGATTATTAAATGAAACAGTTGGTCGTTGAAAGAAATAATCCGGTTCCTGTTATTTGGGATACGCCAATTCCACAGCCAGGACCGAATGAAGTTCTTATAAAAAATTATTACTCTGTTGTATCTTCTGGTACTGAGTTAGCTTCAATTGAGTCTGCAAATAAAACTGTTACTGATAAGCTTCAGGATTCTTCAAATATTAGTAAAGGTTTAGACCTATTGAAAAAAGAGGGATTAGGTGCTGTCATTGAGGCTGTATTTCCAAAAAATGTATTGCCGCTACAGCTTGGCTACAGCTCTTGTGGAGAAGTAATTCAAGCAGGTAAAAATGTGAAAGACTTTCATGTTGGAGATAAAGTTGTTTCAAATGGTAGTCATGCAGAATATGTCGCAGTCAATCAAAATTTATGCTCTCGAATCCCAGACGATACTTCTGAAAAGGAAGCTGCCTTTACAGTACTGGGTAGCATTGCCTTACATGGTTTAAGGCTTTCAGATACAACACTTGGATCTAAAATAGTTGTTATTGGTCTTGGGATTGTTGGACAGTTAGTTTGCAGACTAGCAGAAGCTCAAGGGTGTGAAGTCATTGGAGTTGATCCAGATGAAAAAAGAACTCTTGATAGAAATAACTTTTATACCTCTATTGATGATGCAATAAATGATAAATCTATTAATTCAGAAAATGTTGATGCTGTCATTATCACAGCAGCCTCCTCGAGTAACGAACCAATAGAGGTGGCAACACGTATTGCTAGAAATAAAGCAAAAATTGTAGTTGTAGGAGATATTCCACTTAATATCTCAAGAAATGATTTTTACTACAAAGAACTAGAACTAGTTGTCTCTAAGTCATATGGACCCGGTAGATATGATAAGCAGTATGAAGTTCTCGGAAATGACTATCCCATAGAGCATGTTCGATGGACAGAAAACAGGAATTTTTCAGCTTTCTTACAACTTTTACAAACTAATCAGATTTCATTATCAGACATGATTACTGAGGAAATAGATTTTATTGATGCACCTTCTATATATGAAAAATTTGAATCTGATGATAAACCATTATCAATTGTTCTTAGGTATGAACTTACCAATGAACCAAAGCTTGATTTCGAAAAAACAGACATATCTACACCATCGTCTAATGGAAAAATTAAATTAGGAATTATAGGAGCAGGTAATTTTGCTTCTACAACAATTCTCCCAATCCTACGTGACCTAAAAAGAGAGTGTGAAGTTATTGGTGTTGCCTCTTCAGGTGGATTAAGTGCAGAAGTACTTTCTAGAAATTTTAAGATTGATAACAAATATTCCACTGAGAGTGAGATTATCGATTCTGAAGAGATTGATGCAGTATTTATTTTGACTCAGCATCATAATCATGCAGAGCTGGTTATTAAAGCTGTTAATGCCGGTAAAGCAGTGTACGTTGAAAAACCTTTAGCTTTAGAAGTTGAGTCTTTAGTTAAGATCGAAGAAGCAATGTACAATGCAGAAAATGCAAAAATATTTGTAGGTTTTAACAGGAGATTTGCTGAAGCAACTCAGTTTGTAAAATCAAAACTTAACAGTACCCCAGCTAACAGCATTAATTTCCGTTTTAGTGTTCCTGCTTTAGACAAAGATCACTGGACGAACATTAAAGAAATTGGAGGAGGAAGAATAGTTGGTGAAGCAGTTCATGCAATTGATTTAGCTTCATATCTTTTTGATTCACTTCCACAAAGTATTTCAGCATCATCACCTTTGGATAAAGAGAATGATGTTGCTTTGGATAATCAAGTATTTATCAATATTAACTTTGCTAATGGCTCCCATGCTGCAATCCAATATTTCAGTGAAACAAATCAATCACTGGCTAAAGAGAGAATAGAAATTCATGGCGGTGGAAATTCTTATATAATGGAAGACTTTCAAATGCTTAGATACTTAGAGCAGTCAGATGATAAAAGTAAGGTTTTCTCAAAGGGTAAAGGACATAAGGAATCAATACAGACATTTCTTACATACGTAAAAGGTGAGTCAAATAATCCATATACATGGCTTGAGTTAAAATCTGTTGCTAAGGCAGCTATATATTCTCAGAATTATATGAATTCTGGATCTCAACACAGTATTTTTTCATAGATATGAATACTTCTTTCGATATATATGAATTAAATAATGCTGTCATGGATGCTGCCAAAACCATAAAAGATATGCGAAATGACTTTACTGTTGACTCAAAAGATGCAGTTGTCGACTTAGTAACAAATGCAGATCTTAAGTCTGAAGAGATTCTCATAAAGGCTATAACTAAATATTTTCCAGAGGATGGAATTATTTCAGAAGAATCAGATGAGGTCCTCTCTTCTAATGGCAGATCATGGTTAATGGATCCCTTGGATGGAACTGTGAATTATGCTAATAATATTCCACAAGTTGCACTCACCCTCACTCTACTTATCAATAAAGTACCCGTACAAACGTATGTGTATGATATTTTTCAAGAAAACTTGTACGAAGGATATTCAGATAAAGGTGCATATAAAAACTCTGAAAAATTACAAGTTACAAAAGATACATCCTTTCAGAAAGCTATTATTGCCACAGGTTTCCCATACGACAGGTTGGAGTTTGGAGAGCAATACATACAGACCTTCCTCTCAATTCTCAAAACGACGGGTGGAGTAAGAAGGTTTGGGTCAGCGGCACTAGATGTTTGCTGGGTTGCCGATAATAAATTTGATGGATACTTCGAATATTTTATGAAGCCCTGGGATATTTTAGGCGCAAGTCTTATCCTTAAAGAGGCAGGCGGCGTTGTTGTTGATGAACATGAATCATTTCCGACAGTATCTTCAAATTTATTGATCGCTTCCAATAAATCTATCCATGAAGACTTTAAGTCTTTAGTTCTTGCAAATATAGACCCTGATTTAAAAGAAAGATTTAGTTAGTCTGACTCTTCACCCTAGAGTTATAAATATCATCTAATATTTTTAGTAGCTCATCATTAGGTTGTTGCAGCCAAGTCTCAAACTCATTTATATATGTTCTATGATCTTTACCGTAAACATCAATAAAGGTTTGATCAAACCCTTTCTGATTAACTGTGTTCCATAGTGCATATACAGATTCCTCTCCATGATTATGTACAAGATAAGCTGTAAACCAGTTACCAATTCTATAACCCAGATCGACTCCTTGTCCTGAGCTCCAAGAAATGTTGTAGAGTTTTATACCATCTTGAAAAAATTGTGTTTTTCTATCTACAGGCCAAGGACCGCCCTCTAGTGCCCAACGCATTTCATTTTTAAAACCCTCAAGATCATAGGTATAGAGTGCTGAGAAAAAATCCGCATTGCCCTCACTCCACCAAGCTACATCTTCACCATTGTCTCCACTTCTTTTACCCATGTACTCATCAACATCATTAGGTTCAGTGGTAAAGATATTAGACAATTGATAGATATGAAAGACCTCATGATAGGTCATAGTTTTATACCAGTTACCAATTTCATTATCTTGTGGTGCCATAACCATAAAATAGAATCCATCAACTGCACTGGAATTTACTCCGCCTCCACCATTATTTACATAGTCTCTGTAAGTGTCTAATCTACACCAATCCGCAGAAGGAAAACCTATTACAGTTAAATGATTACAGTATGCTAGATTTGCATTCATACCAGCTTGCATATCAGAACCAGTAATCATTACATAAATTGCTTTTGCTTGGCTTTTGCCGTAATAGTCATTGGCCATCCATAGGTCATATGCTTCATTTGTGTATTGGACAGTTAAATCTACAGTTTGCTGAGGTAGATCACTGGCAGGGAAAACTCTAATAATTTCATCATCTAGAAATGGTGATAATACTTCTTGAACAGTTGTAGTGGTTGTATCTTGAACAGTTGTAGTGGTTGTATCTTGAACAGTTGTAGTGGTTGTATCTTGAACAGTTGTAGTTGTTGTATCAGGAACAGTTGTAGTTGTTGTGTCTTGAACTGTAGTTGTGGTTGTGGCTTCAATGGCACAAGCTGCAAAAAACAAGAGAGTAAAAATCAATACTTTTTTCATTATCAAATTATATAGATTATGTAATTAAAGATGATAGCTTTCTTGGTGTCTCAGATTACTAGACGGGTAGAATATAGGAATGAAAAAGCTTTTACTTCCTTTTTTACTACTTATAACATTCTGTTCATCAGGCGCTGAAAATACCGAAATTCAGAATACCAACAACAATGAACAATCACAAGAAATAGCACAAAATGAAGAATTTGAAGTCTTTAGTGTTGATTTAGGTTATGACATTTATGAACTATATAGCTGTTTGGACGCTAAAGGCCTGCGTGGTCTTCCAGAACCTGAAATAAACACTTCTGAAATTGTTGTCCGATTTGATGATGGTTACGATGAAGCCTTTTTCGAGCTTTTTTACGCTTTGATACCTGAGTGCGAAGAGGAAAGAGAAAAAGATAAAGTATATGCTCAAGAAGAGGACAATACAGATTCAGAAAATGAAAACAATAACTCAGTAGATGTTGTGTTAGAAGATAAAGTTTACAGCTGGGACCAACCTGAAAATATTGATTGGATTGAATATAACTTCAATACTTCAGATACATTTTGTGATGATGTAGATGGATATTGTGCTGGATGGCAGGAAAATGCCTCTCAAGAGTGTAAAGATAATTACAAACTAGGCAGTGTTGAAGAAGATGTACAAAAAAGATCTACCTATGAAAGATGTGTTTATCAAATGGTCTTCAAGCCATACATCTCCTTAGTAACAGACAGAACAACCACACCACTAACACGAGAACAAAAAAAGAACGGTGAGCGACTAAAAAATATTGGATGGAATACGCCTACAGATCAAGTAGTTGAATTTAGAGTATCTGCAGATATTCCTAATGAAATTGTAGAAGCATCAAAAGAGGGAATGTTAGCTGCCATAGATTTCCTAGGAAGTTATGGTCCCCTCAGAGTGTATCTCGTTGGTAATGATGTTGAACTAGCAGAAGATCTAGCAAGCGATTTTTGTGAGTACAACTATCCCTTAGAAGAAAAAAATAGGTGTCTCGATGATCAAGGTGTAGGTATGTTAGAAATGGCTTACATATATCCAGGAGGTAATGGATTTCAACAGTCATCTTGGAGGAAAGATTCTCCAGTACAAGCTTTTGTCCATAATCCTTCTGCAGATGAGAATAATAAACATAGTATTCATCCAAATGAATTAATAAACGATAGAAGAGTAAACTCACACGAGTATTTTCATGTTTATCAGGGAGCTCATAAAATCTATAGGGGCGGAAGCGATAACTCATTTGGCTGGAGTACAACAAGATGGGTAGAAGAGGGAGTTGCAGTTTACTTCGAGCAGGTTCTCTCAGAAAAAATGGGTTGGCAGAGTAGGAGAGAGCTAGATCAGCGAACCATCGAAGATTTATATACGATAAAATCATTTACTACTAGATTTCCTGGAATCTCCATGAAAGATGTAGACACTGGTTTTCAGACAGAGAGATTATTTTCTTACTGTGGAAATCTCTGTATTGGTGCCTTACAGTATGAATTTGGACACATAGCTTTTAAATATCTTGAAACTAAATCTTCACAACAAAAAATACTTTTTGATTACTGGAAAGAGCATACAGAATTGGGATGGGCTGGAGCTTTTGAAAAAGTGTTCGAGATGTCTGTTAGTGATTTTTATACAGAATTTGAGGAGTTTTTAAGTTTAAGTATTGATGAACAGTTGAACATCTTGAATGTAGAAAATGATTAAATTAGAAGGAACAGATTTTCAAATAGCTGTATGGAAAGAACTTCTCAAAATTCCTGCTGGTTCAACAAAAACTTATAAAGAAATTGCAGTGGCAATTGGGAAACCAAAAAGCTCCAGAGCAGTTGCTAATGCTTGTGCACAAAATCCATATGCACCAGATGTTCCATGTCATAGAGTAGTTCGCTCTGATGGGTCTCTTGGGGGATACAGTGCTGAAGGAGGGATTGAGCGTAAACGCCAACTATTAGAAATGGAATCAATGTAAATCAAATTTGTAGATTTACTTTAAGACAGTATTTTATTTTTTAAATAGTTGATATACGATAATTGGAATAACAATTAGCATAATCTCCCAGGTGTCCCATATCAGCTCTAGTTCCTCAATAAAGTTCATTACCATTTTTTTAGTAATAATTTTTTTCCAAACAGTATCCACCAAAAAAATATCATCCAAAATATCGGGAAAACTATAGATTCCTGTATCTCGAAAAGACTTAATATTGTCTCAATACCTAAAAGGCATATGATGAAAAGTCCAATAACAGCCAAATACGTTAAATTTAGTGATTTTCTCATCACTTTTATAATAATGGAGTACTAAAGAGTTATCCCAAATTGTTTCTTAACACTAATACTTATTAAGTAAAAAGAGCTTGAACAAAGTATGAATCCAAAAGTTGGAGGCATAAGGTTCCATAAATTTGTACCACCAAGATAGCTTCCATAGGTAATTGCATCATAGATCATCATTCCCCAGTTTGGGGTCCAGCCCACTTGTCCAAAAAAGGATGCAAAACCATAAGCCACGATTCCACTTGTTGTAACTGAGAGCATAAGAGCCACAGAGTATGGAATTATTAAGGGGAGGATATGCTTTAATGCAATTTGAAGCTCACTTGCACCGATAACCCTTGATGCATTCAAAAACTCAGAGTTAATGAGTTCTTTTACTCTTGTACTAATCACTAAATAACATACACCAAGTCCTCCAAGTAATCCGTAGATGAAACCCACTACTTCTGGACTAAGTTTTTCTAAAAAATCACCCGTTCCGAGAATCAGCAACACAATGGGTGGTGAGATTAAGACTAATCCTGAAGAGAACTCTCTTAATAAAAGATCAAATCGCTTAAAGAGAAATGGAATGAAAGTTCCAACTATTAAGCTTGAAATTAAGCCGGTAATAAATGAGACAATAGAAAGTTTAATTAACGGTTCCGACCCTGCTAAAAACATACTCAGAACATCTCTTCCAAGAGGATCTGTTCCTAACAAATGGGAACCGGAGGGAGTAACTGGATGTGGGAATACTGATAAATCAAAGCCCACAATTGGATCGTAAACATTTACTGGCCATATAGTTTTCAATAACAATATATGCGCTACGGATCCGGTCATCAGTAATAGTAAAAAGAAATATCCTAGTTTTCCATGATATGTTTTGTAGGTGCTTCTAAGAATCAATTTAAACATTTTGAGTACCCCTCAATTGAGGATTAAAGATTACCTGTGAAAATGTAATAATAAGACGCAATGTAGCTGTAAGAATTGCCAAGAGGAACAAAATAGCCATAGCCGCATTTGAGTCCTGGCTCATAATAGCCCTATAAAGCATTGAGCCCATGCCACCCCAGCCAGTAGTAGATTCAACAATCACTAAAGAGGCCACAGTGTAAGGGAGGTTAATCGCAATTCTTGTTGCAAAAGGAAAAAATGAATTTCTTATAATGTGATCTTTAAATATTTTCTGGTTTGAATAACCTATCGCCGCGGCAGTCATGATGTGATCTTCTTTAGAGATGTTTTGCACAATAATGTTATTAAATAATATGAACTCCCCAATAAGCAAAATAGTAAGTATTCCAATGGTTATAAATGCATTTTTTGAGTAGTAGAGCATAGTTACTATTTCTTTGGTTTCAAAGAAGAGTAAAACAAGCAGGAGTAATCCAGTTGCAAGAAGAATTTTCTGTTTTGGAATTGTGATCATTGTAATTATTTCAAAAAAACTAACAATGATGAATGAACAAGCAATCGCAAAAATGAGATATCCTAAACCTAGCTTTATTTCACTGAAAAGAAGGATTTCACTAGACGTGCCTGTAATTTCAAACTTTTCAAATAAACTTCTAAAAATATTTTCAAGTCGCTCACTAATTAAGAAATATATGATTGGAGGAAACAGGCTGATTAAAAGTATGCCAAAAACATCACTGAATATTTTCTCTTTACCCAAGCGCTTAACTTTTGTTTTTAATGCAGGAATCCTTGAGAGGTAAATAGAGATGATAAAAGATGGTAGAAGTATATGTAGTGTTGGTAAAACAGTATCAAGGACAGTCTTACTGGAGCGTTGTCTAAACCCACCTGGAGTAATTTCACCGCTAAAAACACTTTGTATCCATCGATAATATTGTTGTATTAAGGGATCACTTGCCCCTAAAGTTTCTCTCAACGCATCTAACTCTTCTTGTGACATCATTAAACGAAGTGGGGTTAAGAAATCACCTGGTATCAATATGTTTATTCCGTAGAACATAATGAGTAGAAAAATAAATATTGAGACTATAGAGGTAAGTAAATTACGAAGAAAAAATTTCAACACTTAAATAGTTTACTTCAAAAGTATATTTCACGACTCAACTCTAAGCTTTTCATCCGAAGTATCATAGTTAAATATGTACTTTTTTGAAATAGTAATCATTTTTCTCTCAGTTATATGCTTATTTTTAACCCGTTTTTCCGTAACAACTCAAAGAGTATTATTAAGTACCTTTTTAATAACAATTATTAGTCAACTTATTTTTGTTGGCTTGAGGTGGCAGTATTACCTAATTTATCTGTTCTTTATTTTAAAGTCAATATCTGCTTTGTTTGACTTTAAAAGCAGTAAAAAATTTCTAAGAGTAATTATTTCAATAAAAAGTTTTACACTAGTTCTGGTTTCCGCTGGGTTGTTATATATTTTTCCTGTACCAAGTTTCTCTGCAGGTGAGGATACTCAATATGCAGTTGGTTACGCAGAAGATCATCTTGTCTTTGAACAAAGGAAAAATCCTACTGCGTTCATTGAGTTAAGCAATCTTCAAGAAAATACATCTAGAGAGTTATTAGTCGATATTTACTACCCAAGCTTGGAAACTGCTTCATTTAATCAAATTGTTAAATCTAATGAAGGCAACTGGGGAGAGTACATTGTTAATTATTTAAATAGAACCTGGGAGTTAAGCTTGCCAAAGTTCATTCTAAGTCATTTAAAACTTTCAAGTTTCGAGGTAGAAACTGGACTTAGACCAGTAGAGGACAGCAAGTTTCCCATAGTAATCTACTCTCACGGTTGGGCTGGGGAAAAAATATTTGCTTCTGATCAGTTGATACATCTTGCAGCAAAAGGATATGTCGTTATTTCAGTTGATCATACTGGACTTGCGATGTTTACTGACTTACCTTCTGGCATAATCTTGAACACTGGTTCAACCGAAAACTCAACAAGCATTACTAGTGTCATGACCGAAATGGCATTAGATATCGAAGAGACCATTTCATATTATGAAAGTTTTTCTTCAGATTCAGATATTGCCACTATTGTAAAGAACTCTGCAGATTTCACAGACGTATCAATTATCGGTCACTCCACTGGTGGTGGAGCAGCAGTTTTGTATTGTGAGCTAAATACTTGTAGGACCTCCGTACTTCAAGATCCATTTCTTACACCCTTTATTTATGATGCTCGGGAGATAAATTTACGAAATAAAACAGCTGTCATTTACAGCGAAGACTGGTACAACGGTTATCTCGATAGCGAAGAGTTAACTGAGATAGAGGTCTTTAATACAGTTTTAAAAATTAAAGATGTTGAAATTGACGGATATTACATGAAGGATGCGAGACATTATGATTTTGTCGCTTTTGGTTCTATAAGTCCACTTGCAAAATACAGCTTTCTAAAGGGTTCTATTGAGTATGCAGATTCTTTAAGCGTAAATAATTATTTTAATAGCATAGTTATTGGGGGCGGCATTCCAGATGAAAGTTATTCAGAATATTTAGTTTCTATTAAAAAATAATTACTCAAAGTGATAAAGATACTAAACCAAAAAATAATGGTATTAAGAGTAAAAAACCAAGCAGTATAATTCTTTTTGCATTCATAGAAAAAGTGTATCATTGAATTTATGAATGATAAAAAATTCTTCATAATATCTGTAGCATTTCTTGTCACAATAGTTATCACAGCATTAACAGATTTTGACTATGTTTCCATGGGTCTTTCCTTCATAGCCATGGCTTTTTGCTACTGGTATATGAGAACAAGATCTCCACAGTCATAAAGTGAGATATTACCAACCATTATTACAATACTTTATTTGCTTACTCATCCTGATTACTTATACATCATTTGTGGAGATTGCACTTATTAACCTTCTAGTTCAAGCAATTTTATTCACAATTGTTGTATGCATTCCAATCTACAAAACAGGACGAATGAGTTATGTAGATATTGCTTGGCCATGGGGATTAGTTCTTTTAGGAATAATTAGTTTTATTTTTAGTGATGGTTACTGGGTTAGATCGTTACTAGTTAGCGGAATGGTAATTCTTGTTGGCCTCAGAATGGGATTGGGTGCAGTCAAAATGTGGAGATCAGGATATTTAGAAAAAGAATTACCACGTTATGAATATCAACATATTCGTTGGAAAAAGAAAGGCAAAGATAACACACAGCTTGCCCTTCAGGTAGATGCGATTTCTCAGGGTCTAGCTAATGCATCTTTTCTAGCATTGCCTATTTTTATCACCGCGACAAATACACAACAGTCATTTGGCCCAGTAGAAATACTAGGTATCTGCATTTGGGGAGTTGCTTTACTTATGGAGTCAATAGCTGACTTTCAGAAACTAGCTTTTCTCAAAAGAATGAAAAAAGAAGAGAAGCGTAATCAAGTCTGTAATGTTGGCTTATGGAAATATTCAAGACATCCAAATTATTTTGCTGAATGGATGGTATGGAATGGCCTTGTCATTATGGCTCTTCCATCATGGCTTGCACTAAAAGATATACAATCAGAAATTTTTAATGATCAAGTCGATCAGATTCTTTGGTTACTGTTAGGAGCAGGTCTAATCTATGTCTCAAGAATGATGTATCTTACTCTCGTCTATGCAACTGGGGCTATTCCTGCAGAACATTATTCTGCCCAGAAAAGACCTGGGTATAAAGACTATCAAAAAACAACGAATAGATTTTTCCCAGGACCTCCTAAGTAAAAAAAAGAGTTGGTGTAGATACTACATGGGTATGCACAGGGTAAGCAGTACCTACATTTAACCAACATCTTTTGTGACTGGTGAGCATTGAAAGTACTAAATAAATTTATGTTCATCCAACGCTCTAAGTTAAGTATTGCATCGACCTAAGACAGAAATTTTTAATGGAAAGCAGATTTTAAAGTAACTCTACCGCCTGCTTAATAACCTCTATTGTTTCATTACGCTGATCTTCTTCTAGTGACAATAACTGCAGATAAACAGCCTCAATTCCAACTTCCTGCCACATAGATAAAGTTGCGGCTACTTCATCAGGGGTACCGTAGAGATAGTTTTCCTCTTTCCATGTAGTAGCTATCTCTTCTTCAGTTTGTGCCAGGGCTTTAGCCGCAGCAGTTACTGATTCCCCAACACGTTCTTTTGTTAGACCTACGACTGGAGGACAGGCTGTAGTAATTTCTAATGTAGAGACATCTCTACCATTTTCAGCTGCAACTTCTTTAAACAAAGAGATGCTATTAACTAATGTCTCTTTAGGTCCAGCGTATATATTGAACTCTTCCGAATACTTTCCAGCAAGGGTAGGGGTTTTCAGTTTTCCTCCACCACCAATAATGATAGGTATGTCTTGTAGGGTTGCTGGCTCAACAGGAAACTGTTCAAGCTGATAGTACTCACCCTGAAATCCTTTTTCATTTCCAGAAAGAGCTTCTCTGATATAAATGAGTGACTCTTCAAGCATTTCAAATCGAGTTTTCAAATCTGGGAATGGTATGCCGTAGAGATCATGTTCAATTTCTAGCCACCCTGTGCCAACACCTAATCGAAATCTACCTTTTGCCATGTCATTTATCGTTGAGGCCATTTTGACAAGTACGCTTGGGTGTCTGAAAGTTATCGGTGATACAAGTATGGAGTACACCATTTTCTCCGTATCTCTTACTAAACCAGCACTTGCGGTTAGTAAATCTAGAGCTGGAGTCCCATCATTTTTATCATGTCGTTGTTTCCCAACTATATAGTGATCAGGAAGACCGATTCTTTCGATATCATTTAATTCTGACCATTTAGAAAGTGAAAGGAGGGTCTCATAACTTCCTCGTGCCTGTAGGAATAATTTCATACTTTTAGACTAGCTGTTATGTACCAAAAATGAGGAACATCAAACCAACACCACTTGCTAGTACAACCATAATCATCAAAGCATTTTTATATGTTTTAGAGTTTTTCCAGTCAATGTTTAAAACATTTAGAGCAATGGATAAAAATAAGGCTAGATAAATGACTACTTCTGAGACTTCCATATGGCTAGTTTAGTCTGAAAATTTTCTCAATTAAATCATAAGCTTTGTCTTCAACAGTCTCTAGTTTGGTCAATAAGTCAGAGTTAACTTTCCCTTCTTCTTTCCAGACTGGAACCATAGCATTCCAAATACCTTCACCTTTTAATCGTGAGTAGAGAGATGCGCCAATATGGGTAATAATAACTAAATAACTTAGTGATGCTGAAAATTCATGTAGCCCTATGGCTATCCCCATTCCCCTCATGTCAAAAGAAATGAGTGCCGCAATTACTAGACCCGTAGTTGGTAACATTATCAAACTAAAATAAACGAGTTGGTGTACAGTTTTTGCAATAAACAAATGTCCTTTTCTCATCTCTTCATGTGCACCAAGAAGGGTTGGAGTTCCTCGCATATAAAAGTATCGAATTAAAACAATCACTAAGAATGCAATAGCGAATACAATTTCAAAATTTAGAAGAGAGGTGTCTTCTAAATCCTCTAGATTATCAACTTGTTTAAATATGCCATAAGCGTAAAGCACTGTAAATGTCCAGTGAGTAAATTTTGAGATAGTTGTATGAGTATTCACAGAATATAATTTAGCAAATCTATAAACAAATGAATAGATTGAAAAAATATAAATGTAGTATTGATAAATCATGTTTGATATTGAATTAAATATTAAAACTAAAGACTCGATAATATCTATTAGTTATGAATTTTCTCTCCATGATTAAAAATAAACTTGGTGCACTGTCTATCTCATTAGGAATCTTTGCAGTTGTCACCACTATTAACT
>Ga0208305_10000847_pt1 | contig 14840 bp, 14 predicted proteins | sample ColrivemetaGS741_FD_187605 | JGI IMG/M metagenome (GOLD analysis project Ga0208305, IMG submission 187605) | Estuarine microbial communities from the Columbia River estuary - Flood tide ETM metaG S.741 (SPAdes) (version 2) | ecosystem: Environmental > Aquatic > Marine > Intertidal zone >... | reverse complement strand
CGGCGACGATATCAGTCCCCACCTGATCGCCCAGCATGAACGTTGTTTCCGGCGGCGTCCCCAGAATCTTCAGCGCTGTCGCCACCAAATCTGGCTGCGGTTTTCCGATGATGATCGGTGGTACTCCAGATGCAGTCTCAATAGCTTTAAGGATTGACCCGGCGCCCGGTTCGAAACCGGAGCCAGAAGGCAGCATATGATCTGGGTTTGTGCCAATAAAAATCGCACCACCCAGTAGGGCAGTTTGAGCTTTTGCTAGCTTTTCAAAAGTAAATGCGCGATCCAGCCCTGCAACAACGGCGGACACATCCTCGTCAGCAAGTTCAAAACCGAGTTTAACAACCGCTTGGGATAAAGCAGTCGCACCGATCACCATCACCCTTGCACCAGCCGGCAGAAGTTGTGTCAGACGTGCCGCCGCAGCCGCTGATGTGGTGATAATCCGTTCTGCTATGGCTGGGATTCCCATTCCGTTCAGCTTATCGGCGAACTCTTCGGCTGACTTCGTGGAATTATTGGTAACAAATGCATATGGGAGGTCAGCGGCGTCCCATGTCTTGAACGCCGCCACGGCACTCTCGATTGGATCGTCACCACGATAGGTAACGCCATCCAAGTCGCTGATGATCCCCGAAATTTTTGGCCAGTTTCTCATAATTCCCCCAAACATTCGCGATCATGCCCACGTTCACATAGGCACGCTAGGCAGAGCCATGGTACGCTGCAATCCAAAATATTGGCTAATGTCTTTTGGTCGCGATTCACTACGCTCTTAACCGATATCCGCTACTAAATTCTTTGTTCAATTGTCGAAATGGTTCAGAATTTCATCGCAGACAATTTGCATTGAAGGCCGAAGCGCTTTCAACGACGGCCGCACAGTTCTCGGCCCAATTATCGACAGCGGGGTATGATTGAGCAGCCGAGGTACGATTTCCGCAAACCCGATGTAACCGTCGCAAATGTACTGCGAAGCAAATGCGAATTGGACTAGAGCCACTTGGTCCTTGTGATGTGTTGTTGGAGACATCCTTCAAGCGTGAAGGCGCGCAACTGGAGAGTTACCGCGCCTTTGCTGGTGGCGGTGTGTTCAGGCTGGATGTTGTACTTGAAGATATGTTCGCTGATCTGGTGCAACTTCCATCATAAACTCACACTTTGGCGGGAAGAAGTTTCCGCGTTTTGCACCGGAAGCAGTCATTCGCTCAGAACGCCGTATCCGCAACTTCGGGCTCAATACGGACGTTCACTGCACCATACACCGAGGTCTACTATGCGGGACAAAGTGTGCTTTCGCTGCGCTTGCACCAATGTCAGCTCTGGGATGGTGACTTGTTATAGTTCGACCAGGCGTTCTTCCACTGTACAGGACTGAACGACGGACAAAGACAGAGATTAGGATGCCCCGCGCCATAGCCTCTGCCCCTGCGAGCATTGCAAATCCGCGGACACTTGGCGCCGGCGCGTGGCGAAGCCATTCTGGAATACGACGTTCGTGCATCAGAGGGTCTCAGGGCATGTATTACCAGTCTAGGTGCGTTAGTTTCGATCGTAATGCCTTGATACGACCAAATGTCGTTTTCGGGCCTGTCACTAGCGAACAGGCCCAATTTCAAATCAATTGGCACGAAGCGCTCTAGGCATCACGCTGGGCAAGCCGGACCGCTGTTTGACCTTTCCACAACCTCTTTGAAGGCATCACAAGCATCATGTCATCCAGCGGTGTGCGAACTTCGATATCGCCGTCGTGACCGATTAAAGTTCCAGCTTTGGCAATCACTTCGCCGCCCGTGAAGGCCTCGGTAAAGGCAAATGTCTCTTGGGTGATTGTGATGGCCTCGCGGACCGTGAACAACTGTTGAGGTGCTGGAGGCCCGCCAAACTCCTGCGCTAGTCCTGGATGTACCGTGCCGGTGGCTTCCAGAAAACGGGCGGTGGATTCTTTTGCAAGAATCCCTGATGCGGCTTCCCAATGCTGGCCGCATTCAATCAATAGCGCCGCTTTGGCTGAGGTTGGATCATCAAACCCACCATAGTCGCGCATGCGCCGACCGGCAGCATGGCCGGCATCCCCGACCACGCGTTCAGGCACCCCAACATTGCAGGCAAGGTCTTTGCCTTTGGGCAACCTGCCACTCATCATCAGGGGCGGCGCCAAGTGCTGCATGGTGTGCAGGTCTAGCAGCAGATCAACATCATCCAGCACAGGGCGAACTTCGCGGGCGCGACGCAATTCAATACTGTCGCGATCGCCTTCCAGCACAGTCGCATCCCAGACCCTGTTAAAATCTTCGTCCATCCAGCGGGTCGCATTTGGGTCAGCAGGATCAAATGCAAGGTAAGCTGCGACGTTCATGAACCCTAGCGTCATGCGACCCTTCACTGGGCGGACGTCGTTCTGAAACAACCAATCAAGCGCGATGGCCCCGCAGGGTTCGTTGCCGTGGACAACAGCACTAACCATCACATTCGGGCCCGGCACGCCACTATCAAACGTCCAGATATAAGGGACGCCAGTATTTCCTTGTTCATAGGCGGAAATGTCGGGCGGTGTCAGATCGACGGGATAGTTATTGGGGATGTTCAACTGTGTCATGTGCTGTGTTCCTCATGTTGATCAATGGATGCGGGTTATGTGATTTCTTCGGAGTATTGGTCCTTGGCCGTAGTCAGTTTCACAAAACGCATGAACTGCCGGGCGGCTTGTGTTGGGGGGCGGCCCGTGGGCAAAACGAAACTGGTTTGATAGACGATCGGGGCAAGGAATGGCCGCGCGACAATCCCTGGAATGCCTTCGCTTAATAGCGGAAACGGATTGACAAGCGTGATACCAAGGCCTTCACGGACAAGTTCCAATGCGGCCATGTTCGTCGCGGTTTCAACTACGGTGCGGGGGCGCACGCCGGCCCGACCAAGTATTTGATCACTGAGTGCACGCGTTCCAAGCCTGCCAAGGAACTCGATTAACTCAACGCCTTCAAGATCTTCTGGAACAATCGTCTCTTTTGCCACTAGCGGGTGATCTTCGGGCATCGCACAGACGATTTTTGAACGGCGCCAAGGCAAAAGTGTGACCCCACTACGCTGGATCATACCGCTGGTTAGACCAAGGTCATATTGGGCGTTCATGATGCCTGACAAGAGACTGTCGGTTGATTGAATATCAAGTTGAATACGTCGCCCCGGATTGCGTTTGAGAAACCGCGCAACGCGTCGGATCACGAAATGATGGGCAAGAGTTGGTGGCACAACAAGACGCAAGGGTTCGTCTTCGCGCGCTGCCCAATCCGCGCCGTCGATTTCGGCGAGGGTTTCAAAAAGCGCATCAAGCTTTTCGTTCAGTCGTAGGGCCTCCGGTGTCGGATAGATGCGCCCTGATGAGCGAATGAACAGGGACCGTCCCAAACGTTCTTCAAGTTGAGATAAGGACCTGCTGACAGCAGATTGCGAAATTGACAACCGCTGCGCTGCGCCAACGGTGGTGCCCGTTGTCACAAGTGCGCGCAGCGCTTCTAGCTCTCGCAGTCTATGACGGTTTCCTGACATGTAAGATTCCTCGCGCTTCAAAGATAGAAAATCCATCCCTCATGATGAATTGCCTTATGCACATTTGCATAGACTTAAGTATTGGCAATGAAAAAACGCTTAGCTAGCATTATAGCAGTTTCACGAAAGAGCCGCCCACCAGAAGTTGGCCTGAATGATCTGCATCCATAGGGAGATTAGAAATGAAAACGACGATCACGCTCGCAGTTGCTGCGGGGCTTATGATTTCAGCGGTTGGTATGGCCAGCGCCGAGAAACTTGTTGTCGGTCTTGCGTCTGAAACGACGTCGATGGACCCCCAATTCCATAATACAGGGCCAAACAATGCCTTGTCCTTGCACGTATTCGACCGCCTGATTTTGCAAAACGAAACGCAAGGACTGTATCCTGGACTGGCTGTATCCTGGACACCGGTTGATGACCTGACATGGGAATTCAAATTGCGCGAAGGCGTGAAGTTCCATGACGGTACAGATTTTACGGCTGACGATGTTTTGTGTACGTTTGAACGCGCACCTGATGTTCCGAATTCACCAGCAAGTTTCGCGACTTATACCAAGGGTAAGACTCTTGTGAAAATCGACGACTATACTGTCCATATCATCACCGAGACACCCTATCCGCTGATGGGGAACGATGTGTCCACTGTGGCAATAATTTCTGACAGCGTTGGCTGCGATGCCAGCACGGATGACTTTAATGCAGGCACTGCGGCCATCGGCACCGGCCCGTATAAATTCCAAAGCTACACCCCCGGGCAATCTGTGTCTTTCGTGCGCAACGACGATTATTGGGGCGAAATTCCAGTCTGGACCGAAGTCGAATTCCGCCCGATCTCGTCTGCGCCATCGCGCGTTGCCGCGTTGCTTGCCGGTGACGTCGATCTGATTTCCGGCGTGCCGACAACCGACATCGAAACGCTCAAAGGCAATGATTCGGTCACGCTGACCCAAGGCCCATCAAACCGCGTGATTTATCTGCATATGGATCAATTCCGCGAAAATTCGCCCTATATCAAGGCGTTGGACGGCAGCGACATTATGAACCCGCTGTTGGATGTGCGCGTGCGTCGCGCCATCAGCATGGCGATTAACCGCGATGTGATCGTGGAACGTGTGATGGAGGGTGTCGCTGTTTCTGCGGGCCAGTTGTTGCCTGATGGCTTCTTTGGCGTCTCTGACAACCTTTCCCCACCTGCCTATGACCCAGACGGCGCCAAAGCACTTTTGGCCGAGGCAGGTTATGGTGACGGCTTCCAGATGACCATCCACGGTCCGAATGATCGCTACATCAATGACGCCAAAATTGCCGAGGCAATCGCACAAATGCTGACCCGTGTCGGCATTCAGACGGCAGTCGAGACGATGCCAAGATCGGTCTACTTCGGTCGCGCTTCAACTGGGAGTCCCGAAGGTCTGCCAGAGTTCAGCTTTATCCTTGTTGGATGGGGTGCCGGATCTGGCGAAGCATCATCGCCGCTGAAGGCCTTGATCCACACCAACGATAGCGACAAAGGCTATGGTGCAACCAACCGTGGACGCCATTCGAATGCGGCAATCGATGCGGTCATTCAAGAGGCTTTGGCCACCGTTGATGATGCCAAGCGTCAGGATCTTTTGGCGCAGGCGACTGAAATGGCCATGGAAAATGTCGCGATCATCCCAACGCATTTCCAAGTCAATACTTGGGGCGCAAGAGCGGGTCTGAGCTATATCCCGCGAACGGACGAGTACACGATCGCCATGGGCGCAGTGAAAGAGTGAAAAGCGCGGCCGGGCAGTTAATTTTAACTGCCCGGCTCAGCAAAACAGGGGCAGTGCGACTATGACGGTCTTTATCATCAGACGTCTTCTACAGGCCTCTATTGTTGTTATGTTGATGTCCGTAATCGTATTTTTTGGCGTTAACGTCATTGGTGACCCTGTCTATATGCTGGTCAGCCCCGACGCCGATCAACAAGACATCGCCGAAGCCATCGCCCGCCTTGGTTTGGATCGCCCAATTTGGGAACAGTATTGGCTGTTCCTCAAGGGTGCGGCGACAGGCGATCTAGGCAATTCATTTATTTTCGGCGAGCCCGCATTACGGTTGATCCTGCACCACATGCCCGCCACGCTAGAGTTGGCATTTACAGCGCTGTTCTTGGCTGTGGCCATCGGTATTCCATTGGGGCTCTATGCCGGTCTATATCCTGACAACCCTATTTCAAAAGGCATTATGGCCGGATCGATCCTTGGGTTCTCGCTGCCCACGTTCTGGGTGGGGTTGATGTTAATTATTCTTTTCGCTGTGGAGTTGGGCTGGCTTCCTGCAACGGGGCGTGGCGATACCGTCAGTGTGCTTGGTTTTGAAACCAGCCTTCTGACGCTTGACGGGTTAAGCCATATCATCTTGCCTGCCCTAAACCTCGCACTCCTGAAAATCTCATTGGCCGTGCGCCTGACCCGCGCAGGTGTGCGCGAAGCGATGAGCCAAGACTATGTCAAATTCGCCCGCGCCAAGGGGCTGAGCACAAGGCGCATTATCTTTGTCCACGTGATGAAGAACATCATGATCCCAGTTGTCACCGTCATGGGGCTTGAATTTGGTAGCTTGATTGGCTTCTCCGTCGTGACCGAAACGATTTTTGCATGGCCTGGCATGGGTAAACTACTGATCAATGCGATCCTGCAACTCGACCGGCCCGTTGTCGTCGCCTACCTGATGATCATGGTGTTGTTCTTTGTGGTCATCAACCTGCTTGTAGATGTCCTTTATTCCATCCTAGATCCTCGGGTCAGGCTTCAGGATCAAAACAAATGACCGACATGAACCTGCCCAGCCCCGCCAAAGTTGAGACGCCGTTCCGGCGCTTTGTGTCCGAGTTCTTCGAAAGCAGGATCGCGGCCGGCGCCTTCATCGGCTTGCTCATCATAATCGTTCTAGCGCTGCTGGCCCCATGGATCACGCCACAAAACCCCTATGATCTGGGCCAAGTTGATGTATTGGACGGCAGGCTGCCGCCCGGATCAGAGGCCTTTACCGGATACACAATGTGGCTAGGGTCGGATGGATCGGGGCGCGATCTGTATTCCGCGATCCTGTATGGGCTGCGGATTTCATTGGCCGTCGGCGTGGCCTCTGGCGTGATCGCTTTGCTGATTGGCACCGTGATTGGATTGGTCGCGGCCTATGCTGGTGGGCGGATCGAAAACGTCATAATGCGCATTGTGGATTTGCAACTTTCGTTCCCTGCTTCGCTGGTTGCGTTGATGCTCATTGCGATACTTGGCAAGGGGATCGAGAATATCATCCTCGCGCTGGTGATCGCGCAATGGGCCTATTACGCTCGCACGGTGCGCGGCACGGCTTTGGTTGAACGGCGCAAAGAATATGTCGAGGCTGCACAGTGCCTTGGCCTGTCGCAGACGCGCATCGTCTTTCGACATATTCTGCCCAACTGCATGGCCCCACTGATTGTGGTTGGCACGGTGCAAACCGCTAGTGCGATTTCGCTTGAAGCAACGTTGTCTTTTCTCGGCGTCGGCCTGCCGCAGACCGAACCCAGCCTAGGTGTCCTGATCGCTAACGGATTTGAATATATGATGTCGGGCCGCTATTGGATTTCGATTTTCCCCGGCGTAGCGCTTCTGCTGACCGTAGTGTCGATCAACCTTGTCGGCGATCACTTACGCGACGTGCTGAACCCGAGGATGAAGAAATGAGCGCGACACTCGAGGTCAAAGGCCTATGTACGCATTTCTTCACGCGTGCAGGCGTGGTGAAGGCCGTGGATGGCGTCGATTTTTCCGTCGGCAAAGGCGAGATTATGGGTCTTGTTGGTGAAAGCGGGTCTGGCAAATCAATAACAGGCTTTTCGATCCTTGGTCTCATTGACCCGCCAGGCCGCATCACCGAAGGCTCGATCAAGTTCAACGGAACCGAGATTGCAAACGCGTCCGAGAATGCTCTGCAGAAGCTGCGCGGCAATCGGATTGCGATGATCTTTCAAGACCCGATGATGACGCTGAACCCAGTGCTGCGGATCGACACGCAAATGATCGAGGCAATTACAGCGCATGAAAACGTAGACCACCAGACTGCATGGGAACGCAGTCGCGACGCGCTCGGCCTTGTTGGAATTCCATCCCCCGAGGAACGCCTGCGCGCCTATCCACACCAACTGTCAGGTGGCATGCGGCAACGCGTGGCGATTGCGACAGCGTTCCTGAATAAACCCGATCTGATAATTGCCGATGAACCGACGACAGCACTAGACGTCACCATCCAAGCACAGATCATTCACGAGGCACAGAACCTGACGCGCCGCACCGGCACTGCGATGATCTGGATCACACATGACCTTGCGGTGGTGGCCGGTCTCGCTGATCGCATTTCGGTGATGTATGCGGGCCGGATTGTCGAGCAGGGCGGAACCGATGACATCATCGACAGACCACGCCATCCTTACACGGTTGGGCTTTTGGGGTCGGTGCCGTCCGCCAATAAACGCGGGCAGAGGCTGTACCAGATCGAAGGGATGGCACCCAATATGCTCGCACTTCCACAAGGATGCGCCTTTGCGCCGCGCTGTCAAAGCGCAACGCAGGCCTGTGCCACGTCACCTGACGTCGAAGACTTTGACGGTCGTCGCCTGCGCTGTTTTCACCCACAGCAAGATGGGGCGATTGCATGACCAACCCCATTCTTGAGATCTCTGGCGTTTCCAAACGTTTCACCAAACGCTTGGATATTGCTGGCAAGCTGGCTCAAAAACTTGGCGCTGACATCCACGAGGAAACCGTGCATGCGGTCGACAACGTTGATCTGGCTATCGCTCCGGGTGAGGTACTGGGGCTAGTGGGCGAAAGCGGCTGCGGAAAATCGACGCTAGGCCGTGTTGTGGCGGGTATACATAACGCCAGTGATGGGCGCATCCTGTTTGAGGGGCGCGATTTGGCAGACATGAATGCCGCCGACAAACGCGCCGCCACGCTGGCCGTCCAGATGATCTTTCAAGACCCGTTCGCCAGCCTTAATCCGCGTATGCGGGTTGAAGACATCATCGGCGAGGCACCACGGATTCACGGGCTGGTCAGCAAGGCCGAAACCTCTGACTACGTCGACGAAATTATGAAGAAAGTTGGCCTCGACCCATCACTGAAGAAACGCTACGCGCACCAGTTTTCCGGCGGGCAAAGACAGCGGATCGGCATCGCCCGCGCTTTAGCGGTTAAACCCAAATTCCTGGTCTGTGACGAGGCGATTGCAGCCCTTGATGTGTCCATTCAGGCGCAAGTCATCAACCTCTTTATGGACCTGCGGTCCGAGCTTGGATTGACCTATTTGTTCATCAGCCATGACCTGAGCGTGGTTGAACATATCGCCGACAGAGTGGCGATTATGTATCTGGGCCGGATCGTCGAAAGCGCACCCACAGAAGAGCTGTTCGCGAACCCGCGCCATCCCTACACCAAGGCTCTGCTGGCCGAAGCCCCGCGGCTGGACCAGCGCCAGCGGACCTTTGAGCCGATCATCGGGGAGATCCCGTCGCCCCTCGATCCACCGCCGGGTTGCCATTTCAACCCCCGTTGCCCGCTTGCGCAGGATCGTTGCCGCGCACAGGCACCCGACTTGGAAGAAATCTCGCAAGACCGCCACGTTTCTTGCCACTTCTGGAACCAAACATGATCGATCCTTTTCGTATTCACCGCCCTCATGGCGCTGCCTTGCCAATTGTCTTCGACAGCCCGCATTCCGGCTCGATTTACCCTGAAGATTTCGGCCACGCAATCGACCGTATGACGCTGCGGCGATCCGAGGATGCCCATGTCGAAGAGCTGTTTTCCGGCGTCATGGATCACAGCGCCACCCTTCTGCATGCCTTGTTTCCGCGCAGTTACATCGACCCGAACCGCAATGAGGACGATGTCGATGTGACCATGTTTGACGCTGAGTGGCCACATGCAGTGAACCCAACTTCAAAAACGCTGGAGCGTGGCGTCGGATTGATCTGGAAGGACATGAAGGCGCTTGGCCCGATCTATGACCGGAAACTGTCTGTGTCAGAAGTCTCGCGCCGGGTTGAGGGCTATTGGCGGCCCTACCATACCGCCTTGGCCGATCTCATCGACGCCGCTCATGCCGCACACGGACGGGTCATTCACGTCGATTGCCATTCGATGGCCAGCATGGGCGACCGCACAACCGAAGACGGCGCTGTGCCGCGTCCTGACTTTGTTGTCAGTGACAGGGACGGTACCACCTGCGCGCCGCAGATACGCGATTGTGTCGTCGGTTACTTGCAGAGTTGCGGCTTCACCGTTTCGGTCAACGACCCCTACAAAGGCTTCGAGTTGGTGCGCCGCCATGGCCAGCCGGATCAAGGTCGCCACAGCCTTCAGATAGAGGTCAACCGCGCACTTTACATGGAAGAAGTAACACTTTCTAAAAAACCGAATTTTGTCCATATGCAGCAAGTCTTGTCTGACCTAGCGCGCGTTTTGGGGACCTGGCTGAATACGCTTCAGCACTAGTGTTGGATAGCATTAAGCTCCCAGAAGACCTTAGCTAAATTTGGCACAGAGCCACAGAGCGAGTGGATTTTGAGCTTTCTCTGTAGCTTCGCCGGCGAGCCATCCGAACTATGTGCCTTGCGCAGATCGCGCGGCGCCGCCGAGGCAGTCCAGCTCGTTCCATAATGCCAAGAACGCCGATGCTTCTGGTGATCTGTTCTCCAACCAGAACGCCAGAAGAATCTGCAGTTACCCTTCGCGTTCCAGTTTTTTTCGCGCCAGTTTTCGGGCACGGCGAATTGCCTCACCCTTTTCCCGCGCCTTTTTCTCAGACGGTTTTTCGAAGTGTTGCTTCAGTTTCATTTCTTGGAATACGCCTTCGCGTTGTAGCTTTTTCTTCAAAACCCGAAGAGCTTGATCGACGTTGTTGTCTCGAACACTAACCTGCATTTGGTTCTTACTACCTTTGTGAATTGACCTGGATCAGGTTTGCGAGAACCCGCACCTTGTCAAGGTAATTTTGGTTTGTGAAACGGCGCCTTGTAACAACGGTGCTCCGCAGACCGCGCTGTTTTCAATCGCTCAATAGTGTTTTCTGTAACATCTACCCACCAACATGAAGAAAGGTAGTTTGCAGGGTACTGGACGTCGCTTTTGGATAAGACGCAATGACATTCTGACAGGGTAGTATTCACGATGCCAACAAGGTGAAGCCTAGATGACGAAGAAAACCGACACTGAACCAATGAGCCGTGAATGGCACTGGCATCCAGAACTGCCGGTCAAGCACGCACCCTATTGGCTGTGGCCGCCCAAACCTGCCGCCGTGACGAAATGGGTGTGGCAGAACTGGCTACAGTTCTCGGACCGCTCGATCTTTCTGGTGCTCGCGTTTCTGGTTGCCTTCTGGCTGCAACCAGTAGGACCAGAGCAAGCAAGCCTCGGCTTTGGCTGGGTGGCATGGGTATTTTTGCGAAACTGGCTATTTCTGGGCATCGTTGCCGGAGGTCTACACCACTGGTTCTATGGGATCGACGGGCAGGGCAAATTACTAAAGTACGACCCTCGCCCCTATTTCAAACGCAAGAACGCATTGTTCGCATTTGGCTACCAGACATGGGACAACATCTTTTATTCTATGGCGTTTGGTGCCACCAGTCTTTCAGTTTTGGAGTGTTTCCTGCGATGGTCCTACGCCAGCGGATTGATCGGAGCCTTGTCGTTTAGCGCCCATCCCGTCTGGTTCGTTTTGCTGTTTCCTCTGCTTGCGTTGTGGCAGAGCTTTCACTTTTATAGTGTGCACCTCATCTTGCATCAGCCGTCTATCTACAAACATGTGCATTCAGTGCATCACCGGAACGTCAATACCGGTCCGTGGTCTGGCATGTCGATGCACCCCGTCGAAGCCTTGGCATATCTCAGCGCGATCCTGATTGTTCTCGTCCTGCCAAGCCATCCGGTACATATGCTGTTTCTGGGCTATTGGTTGATGCTGGGTGCTGCATCGTCCCATTCAGGATACGAGGCAATTTGGACGCAGAATCGTCAAGCCCTACTGCTTGGAGCGTTCTTTCACCAATTGCATCACCGATATTATGAATGCAACTACGGCAATGCTGAAATGCCTTGGGATAAGTGGTTCGGCACCTATCATGATGGTTCAGAAGAGGCGACGCAGCGCACCCGAAATCGTAAACGGCAAATGCATCGCTAGGGGTTAAGCTACTTGGTTTCACAAGAGTCTCTAGCGCACATTTGATGTCTGTGGGTTTAAGTCGGCTTAGTCCAGCAGTCTGTCAGCTCGACCTTTGATCCTCGCTGCACTCTGCGCGAATGGCTGGTTTTTCCGCTGCGCGGCAGTACCGAATTTTTCGCTGACGCCGCATTTCCCTCGCTGCGAGCGCATGCAGCGTGAAAAGAAAATTCACACAATGGGCTCTTTTCCCTCTTTCGCCGCGTCATGCGCCAAGGCTCACTATGTGGCCTTTCGGGTCGCAAGAATTGCGTTGCTCTCTCCTTTGCAACAAGGTGGAGTAAGACATGTATCCCAAAGGAAACCTATCATGCGCGCAATCGCTTATTCCAAGCTTGGCAAAGCTAAAGACGTTCTGCATTTGCAAGACCTGAATGACGTTGCGCCCCAAACGGGCGAAGTGCGCGTGGCGCTGACCTTTTCCGGTGTGAACCCGTCCGACGTGAAATCGCGCAGAGGCCGACCGGGGTTGGAGCGGCCCGCCTTCGAAACCGTCATCCCGCATAGTGACGGCGCAGGCGTGATCGAGGCTGTGGGCGGTGGCGTGGACAATGCGCGCATCGGTCAACGGGTCTGGATCTGGAACGGTCAATGGCAGCGCGCCTATGGCACCGCAGCCAGCCACATCACACTTCCCGCCGATATGGCCGTGCCATTGCCAGATGCAGTTAGCTTCGAGACTGGTGCGATCCTTGGGATTCCCGGCCTGACTGCCGCACAGGCCGTCTTTGGTGGTGGTGACATCGCGGGGCAGACTGTGTTGATACAAGGTGGTGCTGGCACAGTCGGTCTGTTGGCCGTGCAACTGGCGAAATGGGGCGGTGCAAAGGTGATAACCACATGCAGTCCGCGTGACATGGAACGGGTAAAGGCAGCCGGTGCTGACAGCGTGCTTGACTATAGCGCAGCGGAACTGGCCGCCCAAATCCTCTCCGCGAACGGTGGTGCGTTGATCCCAACAGTTGTCGAGGTTGAATTTGGCCTCAACGTGACCCTAGACGCTGAGGTGATTGCCCCCAATGGCCGTCTGGCCGCCTATGGTTCAGCAAAAAACATGGAGCCGACGTTGCCATTCCTGCCCTTGCTGTTCAAAGCTGTGACCATCGACATTATCCTGATCTATTTACTGCCAAAGCCTGAACGCGACGCGATAATTGCCAACCTGCACAGCGCCTTGGATTCGGATGCACTGTCCTGTCCGGTTGAGCATATCTATCCGTTGGAGGATTGTGTCGCAGCCCATGAAGCCGTCGAAGCCGGTGGGCGTGTCGGCGCAGTCTTAGTCAAATGCGACGGCTGAACGCAGCACGCCCTATGATCGGTCCGAGCCTGAATCTCGTAGTGGCTCGGGCCTTCCTTCAAACACGCGATACATTAACCGGAAACCGGACTTCTATGTTAGTCGCAGCATTCGTCGGGTTTGGGCTCGTTACTGCCATTCGCTGCGTTATGCATGGATGACTGCAATGCGGGGCGGTTTCAATAGGTCGACGCAACACTTTAATCTTTTTGGAAAGATGGAGTGTTTACGATGAAGTACCGGACGCGGACGTTTTACACGAACAAACAGAAGTCGGAGATGTGGGACCGATGGCAACGCAGCATTCCCTCTCACTTGCAGCAAGTTCGTTGGCAAGATTCAGTGCGCGTCACCGAAGCAGTCATTGAAACCCGAAATCAAGTTCCAAATCCAAACCCCATAAATATTGCCAAAAGCGATCGCTCGGCACCCAGATTTACGTGCAATGTGGTTCTCAGCCAAGATGCGGGAACATCCGGCGACGCTGGGCATCAATAGTTAACACGGTCGTCAGTTCAGCGCATCACAAACGGGTCTGGAATGGGGTCGTCGCTGGTCCGCAGCCACACGGCTTTGACTTTGGTGTAATCAAGTGCTGCTTGCAGCCCGCCTTCACGTCCGTGCCCACTGAGGCCGTGCCCCCCGAACGGAGCCATCGGGCTCACCGCGCGATATGTGTTGACCCAGACGATACCGGCCCGCAGTTTGCGGATCACCCGGTGTGCGCGCGACAGATCGCGGGTGAACACACCTGATGCAAGGCCAAATGCGGTATCATTAGCGAGGCTGAGCGCATCTTCCTCACTGTCAAACCCGAGAACGGACAGGACGGGACCAAAGAATTCATGCGTCAGGCACGGCGCGTCAGGCGCGTCTGAGCAGTCGAGGATTGTGGGCGGGAAGAAGTTGCCGTCACGCTTGAGCGGCGCACCACCCGAAACAACAACGGCACCCACTGCGACGGACTGCGCGATAAGTTTAACCGCCGTATCGCGCTGCGCGGGTGTGCAGAGCGGGCCGACTTCGGTGGCTATATCGTCGGGCGCACCGATCACCACAGCAGCGGCCTTTGCCGCGAGTTTGGAGAGGAAGGCATCCTTGATCTTGTTGGAGATGATTAGGCGCGATCCCGCAACACAACTTTGGCCTGTCGCTGCAAAAATGCCCGAGACTTGGGCATTCACTGCACTGTCGATGTCAGCGTCTTCAAACACGATGAAGGGCGACTTGCCGCCCAGCTCAAGCGAGGTTGAGGCAAGGTTTTCCGCCGAGTTGCGAACGATATGGCGCGCTGTTTCCGGCCCACCCGTGAAGGCGATGTGATCAACCTTGGGATGGCTTGTGAGCACCGCGCCGCACTCGGCAGCAAAGCCGGTGATGATGTTCAGAACACCCTTTGGGAACCCTGCCTGATCAAAGATGCGCGCGAATTCCAGCATCGGCGCAGGCGCTTCTTCGGAGGCTTTCAGAACCACGGTGCAGCCCGCTGCGAGGGCGGGGCCGATTTTGACCGCGGACAGGAACAGTTGCGAATTCCACGGCACGATTGCTGCGACAACGCCAACAGGCTCGCGGCGCAACCAGACTTCCATATCGGGTTTGTCGATCGGCAAATGCGCGCCTTCGATCTTGTCGGCCAGCCCTGCATAATAGCGGTAATAGTCGGCGACATAGGCAATCTGGGCCGACGTCTCGCGGATGATTTTGCCGGTATCGCGCGTTTCTAGCTTTGCCAAAGTGTCTGCGT
>Ga0208305_10000838_pt1 | contig 14934 bp, 9 predicted proteins | sample ColrivemetaGS741_FD_187605 | JGI IMG/M metagenome (GOLD analysis project Ga0208305, IMG submission 187605) | Estuarine microbial communities from the Columbia River estuary - Flood tide ETM metaG S.741 (SPAdes) (version 2) | ecosystem: Environmental > Aquatic > Marine > Intertidal zone > Estuary... | reverse complement strand
TACAATTTAGCGGTTAACGTGTTATATGTTCCACCTGTAATTAACCCATTACTATTTAATGTTGTGGTTAATGGGGTTAATGAATGCGTTCCAGGTGTTTTTGAAACCAAATATCCTTTTGTTATCCCATTTACCCAGTTTTTTGTAAATATAATTAAATTTGATGCATTATAGGAAACCAAAGCTTCGGCATCCCATTCTGTATTGTTAACAATCTTAGCTGTAAAATCTGTCTGGTCTGAATAGCTAAATGCTATGGTTTCGGCGGTAACCGTATCCATACTTAAATAATCACTTTTACTAATTTTATAAATTTTTAAATCGGTTCTATTTCCGCTAACGTTATTTCCAATATCGCCAATATAGATATTGGTTGCGTCTTGGGTTATATCTTCCCAATCTATATTGGTGGCACCAGAAATGGTAACTGTTCTTGTTACTACTTTAGTACCTAAATCAACTTCATACAATTTATTATCATTCGGTCCAGAATCATTATGTGTAATAAGCTTGCCGTTTAAATATATAATCCCTGAAGATTCGCTTAAAGAAGCGGGTAATGGAAATTCTTCTTGCACGTTACTTATTTGAGCAAAAGCACCAAATAATCCAAAAACAAAAAACGAAATGGAGATAGCTAATTTCATAAACCTTCATTTATATCAAGAGCTAAATGTAACATAAAAATAATTGTATTTATAAAAAACTTAGCCTTTGGAGTGCTAATGTAATTTCATTAAACAAAAGGGTGTCTATTATTCCAGGTCCTGCTCTAGGCGCTTAAAAACAATAATACTAGTGTAGTTCTACAATAATTTCATTTCGCCTTTTTATAATTTCAAAAGGGGCGTTATATCCAAAAAAGTAAAATTTATTAGTATGCGCAATACCCTCATCATCTAAAACCTTTTTTAATTTATTTTTGAAAGTCTCAATTTTCTTAGAACTAGCCCAACCACCAAAGCCAATTGCTGCAACGGTTTTTGCAGGTTCTTCTTTAAATTCAATATTGGATTGGTTCGGTTTTGGTAAATCTTCTTTTTTAAACTTTTTAGGCACCATAAACATCATGGTTGTACTATCTTCTAAACTCATGGATACTGGCGATGTCATGGATATTTTTTCGTTAGTTTCATTACCTCCAAAAATATAACCCGCTAAAACAGAAAATCCTTCGCTTGAAGATTTTTTATAATCACTACTATTTAATTTAACAGAAGTAAATAAACTGGCTTCATAACTACGGATTTCAAATTTATCATAGCTTTTAACTACTTTGTATGGATAGCTCTCAATACCGCTTTGTACTTTAAAATAGTATACCACTTGAGCTACTAAAAAAACGACTAGTATTGTGCCTAAAATTATTAAAACTGTTTTCATTTTCATTCTTAAAAATTAATCTCTGCTTCAACCAATTCACCTTTTCTTTCTACAACCACTTTCGTTTTCTGTCCGGTTTCAAAAGAAGCTAAGGCGCGCATGTAACTCATCATATCGACAACCGCACTATCACCTAATTTAACAACAATGTCGCCTTTTTGTAAACCTGCCTTTTGCGCTGGTTTATCTTCGCTAATGCCATCAATGCGCATACCTTTTCCATCGAATAAATAATCTGGAATAACACCTAATCCCACTTTAAAACGTGGCACATCTTCACTTTCATTTTTTGTTTTTCTAAAAGGTAATTTTCCGTTATTGTCTAAATCTGTAATCAGGTCAAAAATATAATTTGAAATGGTTTGCATGCCATCTATGTTCAACTTATCGGCATCATCACTTGGTTTATGATAATCTTCGTGCTGGCCTGTAAAAAAGTGCAACACCGGAATGTCTGCATTATAAAATGAGGTGTGATCGCTGGGACCAACACCAGATTCCTTTTCAATAAGTTTAAACTTGTTGTTATGTGCTTTTAAGGTTTGTTTTAAAATTGGAGAGGTGCCTACGCCATAAATGGCCAAGGTGCTATCTTTTAATCTGCCAACCATATCCATGTTAATCATATAGTTTGCTTTTTTAATATCGATAGTGGCATTCTTTACAAAGTAATTGGAACCCAATAAGCCCATTTCTTCACCCGAAAAAGCAATAAATAAATAATTATTGCCCGTATTCGTGCTTTTTAATTTGCTTGCCAAATTTAAGAGCACAGACACGCCACTGGCATTGTCGTCTGCACCATTATGAATGGCTTGTTCACCTCTATATAAAGAACCTTCAGCGCCATAGCCTAAATGGTCAAAATGTGCGCCAATAATAATGGTGTTTTCGGCATTATTATTTATAAAGCCAATAACATTAGTCCCAGTAATGGTGCTATCGCCATCTTTTACAGTGTACTTAACTTCCTGGTGTGGGTCTGTTTTAGGTTTAAAAGAAAAATTTTGCAAATAGCCCTCGGTTCCTTTAGCGGCTAATCCTAAAGTTTTAAACCTGTTTGCAATATAATCGGCAGCGACTTGTTCGCCTTTGGTTCCAGTTTGACGGCCTTCCAGTTTATCGTCGGATAAGAAGGTCACATCTTCTTTAATTGAAATAACTTGAGAATCAACTTTTTTACAGGAACTGAAAACGAGTAAAAAAACGAGTATAATGCTATATTTCATATGTTTAAATGTTAGTTTTGTACAAATTTAGTTAATATGAAACGCATATACATTATCGCCTTGCTTTTTGTTTTAGTTGCTTGTAAAAAAGTTGTAAAAACAGATCTTGTTCAAAATCCCAAAATTGAAGCCGTAAACGACTCGTTAATTTATCCTGAAGAAATTCATTTTAAATCGATGCGTCAAATTACACATGGTGGTGATAATGCCGAGGCTTACTGGAGTTTTGATGATAAGCAATTGGTATTTCAATCCAATTATTCCAAATGGAATGTGAGTTGCGACCAGATGTTTTTGATGAATTTAAATCAAACTTTTGACAGCATTGCGCCTCCTATGATTAGCACTGGAAAAGGACGTACCACTTGTGCTTACTTTTTGCCAGACAACAAACATATTGTTTATGCTTCTACACATTTAGCAAACGACCAGTGTCCGGATACGCCTTTACGTAAAAACGGCAAATATATCTGGCCTGTTTACGATAGTTTCGACATTTTTATTGCTGATTTAAAAGGGAATATTGTAAAACAATTAACCCATGAAAAAGGCTATGATGCCGAAGCCACCGTATCACCAAAAGGTGATAAAATTGTATTTACCTCAACCCGAAGTGGCGATTTAGAATTGTATACCATGAACCTTGATGGCAGTAATGTAAAACAAATTACGAATGAACTCGGTTATGATGGTGGCGCCTTTTTCTCGCCAGATGGCACGAAAATTATTTTCCGTTCGTCGCGACCTAAAACAGAACAGGAAATTAAAGAATATAAAGAATTACTAGCTGAAGGCCTTGTGGAACCTACCGACATGGAACTTTATATTTGTAATGCCGACGGCAGTGAATTAAGACAACTAACCTTTTTAGGAAACGCTAATTGGAGTCCGTTTTTTCATCCATCCGGTAAAAAAATATTATTTTCATCAAATTTTGAAGCAGAACGCGGTTTTCCGTTTAACTTGTATTTAATTGATATTGATGGTAAAAATCTGGAGCGCGTTACCCATGGTGAAACCTTTGATGCCTTTCCTGTTTTTTCTAATGATGGTAAATACTTAGCCTTTTCATCAAATAGACATAATGGTGGCGGTCGAGACACCAATTTGTTTATTGCAGAATGGAAGGACTGAAAGGACGTACATTCTGAAATATATTAATTAAGACACCAATTTGTTTATTGCAGAATGGAAGGACTGAAAGGACGTACATTCTGAAATATATTAATTAAGACACCAATTTGTTTATTGCCGATTGGTAAGATTAGTAGTGGTAAAGACTCAATTTTTAAAAGTATTTTATAGCTCAATAAATAAGTTATCTTTGCAGCATCTTTTTAAGTAAAGATTCCTTTATGAAGAATATTAGAAACTTTTGCATTATTGCACATATAGATCACGGTAAAAGCACACTTGCCGACCGCTTGTTGGATTTTACTGGAACGGTCACCGAAAGAGAAAAACAAAACCAGCTACTGGATAGTATGGATTTGGAACGCGAACGTGGTATTACCATCAAGTCGCACGCCATCCAAATGGAATATACCTATAAAGGTGAGTTATATATTTTAAATTTAATTGATACGCCTGGTCACGTAGATTTCTCTTATGAGGTATCTCGTTCTATCGCTGCCTGTGAAGGCGCTTTACTTATTGTAGATGCTGCACAAAGTATACAAGCACAAACGATCTCCAATCTTTATTTAGCTTTAGAAAACGATTTAGAGATTATACCTGTTTTAAATAAAGTCGATTTACCAAGTGCGAACCCAGAAGAAGTAACCGATGATATCGTCGATTTGTTAGGCTGCAAACCAGAAGATGTTATTCACGCCAGTGGAAAAACAGGGTTTGGGGTTGATAAAATTTTAGAAGCCGTTATTGAGCGTATTCCTGCGCCTAAAGGCGATCCGAATGCACCACTTCAGGCCTTAATTTTTGACTCCGTTTACAATACATTTAGAGGTATTGAAACCTATTTTAGAGTTTTTAACGGCGAAATTAAAAAAGGACAAAAAATTAAATTCGTTGCAACAGCTAATGAATATTATGCCGATGAAGTTGGTACCTTAAAATTAACACAAGTTGCAAAACAAAGTGTTAAAACGGGCGATGTTGGTTATTTAATTACAGGCATTAAAACAGCTAAAGAAGTAAAAGTTGGTGATACAATTACCGATTTTGCAAACCCAACAACCAATATTGTTGAGGGCTTTGAAGATGTAAAACCAATGGTTTTTGCTGGTATTTATCCGGTTGACACCGAAGATTATGAAGAGCTACGTAGCTCGATGGAAAAACTACAATTAAACGATGCGTCGTTAGTGTTTATTCCGGAAAGTTCTGCGGCATTAGGTTTTGGTTTCCGTTGTGGATTCTTAGGCATGCTGCACATGGAAATTATACAAGAACGTTTAGAGCGTGAGTTCGACATGACAGTTATCACAACGGTTCCCAACGTGTCTTACAATGCCTTTACAAACAAAAATCCGGATGTGCCTTTTGTGGTGAATAACCCATCCGATTTGCCAGATCCTTCAACGGTTAATCGGGTTGAAGAGCCTTTTATAAAAGCTACCATCATTACAAAATCAGATTATATTGGTAACGTGATGTCGTTGTGTATTGAAAAAAGAGGGCTTGTTTTAAATCAAACATACTTAACTCCAGAACGTGTTGAATTAACGTTTGAAATGCCTTTAGCCGAAATTGTTTTCGATTTTTACGATCGTTTAAAAACCGTATCCAAAGGCTATGCATCATTTGATTATCATCCAACCGGGATGAAGGTCTCGAAGTTAGTTCGTCTAGACATATTACTTAACGCACAACCCGTTGATGCGCTTTCTGCATTAATACATGCTGATAACGCACAAAACATTGGTAAAAAAATGTGCGAAAAATTGAGGGAGTTAATTCCACGTCAGCAATTCGATATTCCTATTCAAGCCGCTATTGGGGCTAAAATTATTTCACGAGAAACGATCAAAGCGCTTCGTAAAGATGTGACTGCCAAATGTTATGGTGGCGATATTTCTCGTAAACGTAAACTATTAGAAAAACAGAAAAAAGGGAAGAAACGTATGCGCCAGGTTGGAAATGTAGAAATTCCTCAAGAAGCGTTTATGGCTGTTTTAAAATTAAATGATTAATTCCTTTGCAAAAAGGAATCTCGTAATTAGGATTTCTAATAGCCATGTAGTTACCCATTGAATTATTTTAAAAAATAATTAGAAAAAATATACTTGACTTAAAGGCTTCAATTTTCATTGAAGCCTTTTCTTTTAAATAATCGTAAATCAGCATTGAATTATTTAAACTAAAAAGCACTATTTAATGCTTTTTTTTATGAATAATTTTAATAATTCCCGTTTCTGAACTTTTTTTCTTAAAAATACGATTTCAACAAAGTTATTAACAATATTTTTGTAAGTTTATAATCTTACTTTGTTGAATTATTGATATTATATTCCTAAACTAATTTTATATGGTTATTTAAAAATTAAATCCTTAAAATTTAATTTTTAAATAATGAAACGGCTTATGGTTTAAAGTGAAGTTAAATATTGATAAAACAACAAATAATTTCGAACCTGTTTTTATGGATCGTCCTAATCTAGTTTCAAAACCAAGAAATGGTTCTTAGGAAATTACATAAAACCATTAAAAAACAATAAATATCTACATATGAAAGCACTATTTTTTACACGCGAATTCCCTCCTTACGTTTATGGTGGCGCTGGCGTGCACGTTGAATATTTGGCTGCAGAATTAGCCAAATTAATGGAAGTAGATGTGCGTTGTTTTGGTGATCAGGATAAAAAAAATGGCACATTAACTGTTAAAGGTTTTCCATACGATAACCCTGTTTTTAATGACGCCGATTCGCAACTTAAATCTGTGTTTCAAACGTTAAGTACTGGTATTCATATGAATGCTGATAAAATAGATGCCGATATTGTGCACTGCCATACCTGGTACGCCCAATTTGCGGGTATTGTTGCCAAACTATGCTACGGTGTACCGTTAGTAATTACAACACATTCTTTAGAGCCATTAAGGCCTTGGAAAAGAGAACAGCTAGGACGAGGTTATGATGCTTCTTCTTGGGTAGAAAAAACGGCTATTGAAATGGCCGATGCTATCATTGCTGTTTCCAAAGAAACCAAAGTAGATGTTTTACAACATTTTAATGTGGATGAAAGTAAAATAAAGGTCATTTACAACGGTATCAATCTGCAACAGTATATCGTAACTTCTGAAACTTCAACCCTTGAAGCTTACGGTATTGATAAATCAAAACCTTATGTGTTATTTGTAGGTCGTATAACTAGACAAAAAGGTATCATCCATTTGGTTAATGCCATAAAATATATAGACCCAGATACCCAAATTATTTTGTGTGCCGGTGCGCCAGATACCAAGGAGATTGGTAAAGAAATGGAAGACGCTGTTAACGAAGTTAAAAAAACGCGTAACAATGTTATCTGGATTGATAAAATGCTTGAAAAGCATGAAGTCATTCAATTATACTCGCATGCCGATGTATTTTGTTGCCCGTCAATTTACGAACCTTTTGGAATCATAAATATTGAAGCCATGGCTTGTAACACCGCCGTAGTGGCGAGTGCCGTTGGCGGTATAAAAGAAGTGGTTATTCCGGGTGAAACTGGTATTTTAATCCCTTTGGAACAACAAAAAGAAGCGCCGTTTGAACCTATAAACCCTGATAAATTTTCAAGAGATCTTGCAAAAGGTATTAATGATTTAATTAATGATGATGCGCTAAGAAATAAAATGGCTAAAAACGGAAGAAAACGTGTCGAAGATTATTTTGATTGGGTAGCCATTGCAAAACAAGTTGAAGATCTTTACAAATCTTTAATTTAAACTCAATTTATTAATCCGAAAAAACAACTTAAGTACAATTCTAAAACTATATAACCATGATAAATAACAAAGTTTTATCCATAATTTTAGGTGGAGGCCAGGGCTCTAGACTTTACCCTTTAACAGAAGCAAGATCTAAACCTGCAGTGCCTATTGCCGGGAAATATAGATTAGTAGATATACCCATTTCTAATTGTATTAATGCCGATATAAAACGCATTTTTGTATTAACACAATTTAATTCGGCGTCGTTAAACAGACACATTAAAGACACTTATCATTTTAGTTTCTTTAGTTCTGCGTTTGTCGATGTACTTGCTGCTGAACAAACACCAGGAAACAAAGGCTGGTTTCAAGGTACTGCCGATGCGGTAAGACAAAGTATGCATCACTTTTTAAGTCATGAATTTGAATATGCCCTGATCCTTTCTGGGGATCAATTATACCAAATGGATTACGATGTAATGATTGATGCACATATAGCCAGTAAAGCAGAAATTTCTATTGCCACCATTCCTGTAAACGCAAAAGATGCTACTTCGTTTGGCATTTTAAAAGCTAATCACGAAAATGTAGTCACTTCTTTTATAGAAAAACCAGAATCAAGTTTATTACCAGACTGGACCTCGGAAGTTAGTGATGAAATGAATCATCAAGGTCGTAATTATTTAGCATCTATGGGTATTTACATATTTAACCGAAAACTTTTGATTGAATTGATGAACGACCCTTCCACCATAGATTTTGGTAAAGAAATCATTCCGCAATCTATCGCTACACATAAAACTTTAAGTTACCAATACGAAGGCTACTGGACCGACATAGGAAATATTGATTCCTTTTTTGAAGCCAATATTGGCCTTACAGACGACATTCCTAAGTTCGATTTATACGATAGAGCAAGACGTATTTATACCCATGCCAGAATGCTGCCAACGTCCAAAATTTTAGGCACTAAATTAAATAAAACCGTGATTGCTGAGGGCTGTATAATTAGTGCTGAAAAAATTGAGCAATCAGTTATAGGTGTGCGCTCCAGAATTGGTAAAGATTCCATCGTAACCAACACCTATATGATGGGTAACGATTATTATGAAACCCTAGCAGAAATCGAGAATTCTAAAATTAGCATCTTAATGGGTATAGGTGAACGCTGTGTTATTAATAATGTCATTATTGATAAAAACTGTCGTATTGGTGATGATGTAAAGATTAATGGAGGAAAACATTTAGAAGACAAAGAAACCGACATGTATGTTATTAAAGACGGTATTGTGGTTATTAAAAAAGACGCTACAATTCCTGTTGGTTATGTAATTTAATTTCTAATTTTCTTTTTCATAAGTATATTTTATAAAAAAGTAGTAAACTGATAATTTACTACTTTTGCTATATTAAAACTAACTAATCACAATGCAAGACCAAAGAAGAGTTGTAATAGATTATGTATCGCCCAGTATTAATGGTGGTGATTTTTACATAAAACGTGTTGTTAACGAAATAGTAAATATTAAAGCACATATTCTCGCAGACGGACACGATGTTTTAGCCGCCTCCGTGTTATATAAACATGAAAGAGCCAAAAACTGGAAAGAAAACCGCATAAATCCTGTTGCTAATAACGAATGGGAAGGTTTATTTACGGTTGAAAAACAAGGCTTTTATAGCTACAAAATCGAAGCTTGGGTCGATTATGCTTTAAACTGGCAACATGGCATCGAACGAAAAATAGCCGATAACCAGCATGTCAATTCAGAATTGCTTGAAGGCGTGGCCTACCTAAATGATATTCATGATAAAATATCACAAAATGATCAATTATATCTAGATCATTTAAAGAATATTTTCGTTAATCCAAATAATTACGAAGAAGCTATAAAAGAAGCTACCAGCAAGCGTCTTCATCATATTTTTACCGCAAATCCGCAAAAAATATTAGCAAATACTTCCAAAGAATATCGTGTTTATGTTGATAGAAAAAAGGCGCGATTTAGTACTTGGTACGAGTTTTTCCCACGTTCTGCTTCAGAGCACCCAGGTGTTCATGGAACTTTTAAAGACTGTGAACGTTTATTACCCAGAGTTGCAAAAATGGGGTTCGATACCTTGTACTTGCCTCCTATTCACCCAATTGGCGAAGTAAACAGAAAAGGAAAAAACAACACAACAACAACTGTTGAAGGTGATGTAGGCTCTACTTGGGGCGTTGGATCACACCACGGTGGACACAAAGCCATTCATCCACAATTAGGTTCTTTAGATGATTTTAAAAGCTTAATTCAGAAAGCTAAAGAGCAAAATATTGAAATTGCAATGGATTATGCTTTACAAGCAGCTCCAGACCATCCTTGGGTTAAAGAACACCCACAATGGTTTAAATGGCGTCCGGATGGAACCGTTCAATATGCTGAAAATCCGCCTAAAAAATACCAGGATATTTTACCTATTTATTGGGAAAGTGAAGATTATAAAGCCCTTTGGGACGAGTGTTTAGACGTGTTAATGTATTGGATTGATTGTGGAATCAATGTATTTAGAGTCGACAACCCACATACCAAGCCCTTTTATTTCTGGAATTGGATTATTACCAATGTAAAAGCAAAACATCCTGATGTTATCTTTTTAGCTGAAGCCTTTACCGCACCAAAAGTGATGGCGCAATTAGCAAAACATGGCTATACACAATCTTACACCTATTTTACCTGGCGTAATAACAAACACGAGCTTACAGAATATGTTGAAGAGCTAACAAAAAGTGAACTTAGTGAATATATGCAACCTAATTTCTGGCCAAATACACCCGATATTAATCCGATGCATTTACAAGGCGCCAATGAATCGAAACACATTCAGCGATACGTCTTAGCGGCAACATTAAGCTCCAGTATTGGCCTTTATGGTCCGGTTTACGAATACATGTTAAGTGATGCCCTTTTAGGACGTGAAGAATATTTAAACTCCGAAAAGTTTCAGGTAACCCATTATGATTGGACAATTGAAAATAAATTAACCACGGTTATTTCAAAAATCAATCAAATACGTCATGAAAACGAAGCGCTGCAACAAACCAATAATATAAAATTCTGCCATATAGAAAACCCTAATTTAATAGCGTTTTATAAATGGAATGACGCTAAAACAAATCAGCTTTTAATCATAATTAGTTTAGATAACTTTAATTCGCAACAAGGCACGGTACAACTCCCTTTACACGAATTGGGGGTTCATGCAGGTCATAACATTAATGTTAAAGACTTAATTACTATGAGTAGTTATAATTGGACCAATGAATGGAATTTTATAGAGTTACATCCAACGCTTCCTTTCCATATTTTCAAGATAACAACATAACATGCTTAAAGAAACTTCTTCAAATGGATTAAAAAATACGTACGATTTTGACGAATCGTGGGAAGAATTGCTAGATAACAATTCTTTTTTAAAAATCTTTTTGTCGGATGTTTTAGAAGCCTATATCATTAAACAACGTTGGTTTGGTGGTAAAGCGAGTACCATAAAATATATTGAATTAGCTGAGTATTTTAAAATTCAGCAACATGGTGAAATATATTTCGGTTTAATTTTAGAAGTTGATTTTGTTGAAGCATTTTACCAACATTATTTTTTACCTATCGCCTTTGTGACCGATGAAAATTTTGCTCAAAAAGATAGAATTCTTCCAATAAGTATTAAAAACCAAAAAGGATATATCATTGATGCCGTAAATTTAGAGGCTTTTAGAAAATTAGTTTTTGAAAGAATTGCAACAGCATTACCAAAAGACACCACTAAAGTACAATATCATAAAAGTTTGTCTTTTACAGATACCACTTACCAGTCCTCTCGTTTAATGGGCTTAGAGCAGAGCAACACCTCCTTGGTTTATAATGAAAAATATGTGTTGAAATTTTTCAGACGTATTTTTGCCGATAAAAACCCTGACTATGAAATGAGTCGGTTTTTGTCAGAAAAAAAAGAGTTTAAAAACACGCCATCGTATTTAGGAAGCATCAATTTGGTAGATCTGGATAATGATTATGTTACCATTGCGTTAATGCAGGAAATGGTTCCAAATCAAGGGGACGCCTGGGAGTATATGCTGAAAGAATTACATGCTGTATTCTTAACTATGGAGTCAAAACGCATTGCTGTTAATACACTTCCTGAAACTGAATTATTTCAGCGATTAACCATACAAGATGTTCCGCCACAAATTATCGATTGGGTGGGCTTAAACCTTTTTACCAAAATTCAAAACTTAGCAAAACGAACGGCAGAAATGCATATTGCACTAGGATCTGAATTTGAAGAAACCGCTTTTACACCTACTCGTTTTAATGGAGATTATACCGTTTGGTTAAAAAACCGAATGATTTATCAGTTTCAAAACAGATTGAATAATATTGAAAATAATTTACATAAGCTGGATGGTTTGGCTTTAGATCTGGCTCATGAATTTTTAAACAAAAAAAACAGTATTCGTAAACGTTTTACACGATTTGATTGGACCAAGCTAAAAGGTGAACGTATTCGGGTACATGGCGATTATCATTTAGGACAGATTTTAGTACAAGACGACGACTTTTTTATTCTGGATTTTGAAGGCGAACCCGAAAGCACCATTCGCGATAGAAAGGTGAAACAACCGCCATTAAAAGATGTTGCAGGTTTGTTTAGATCGTTCCATTATGCTATATATGCAACCATTTTCAATAATAAAGAACAATTAAGCATTCATTCTCAAGACCAATTATTTAAAGCAGGCGAAATACTTTATAGTTATATTACGGGTATCTTTTTAGGTACTTATGTTACAGAAACACAAAACGCCAATTTAAATTTAGGATACAACCAAGAACGCATTTTTATTTTAAAGTACTGCTTATTAGAAAAAGCAGTTTACGAATTAGGTTACGAACTTAATTCGCGTCCACAATGGGCAATCATTCCGTTAAAAGGAATTTCCAATATTATAAATCACTAATTTATGGCTCAAGTACAAGTTCACAGTTTATTTTCAGAGTTCGATATCAACCTTTTCAAAGCAGGTAAACACTACAGACTTTACGAGAAATTTGGTTCACATATAACAACCGTTAAAGGAATTGAAGGCACCTATTTTGCAGTTTGGGCACCTAGTGCAAAACAAGTTTCAGTAATTGGCGACTTTAATTTTTGGATTGAGGGTGAGCACCAATTAAATGTTCGCTGGGATTCAAGTGGTATCTGGGAAGGATTTATTCCAACGGTAGGAAAGGGCAATATATACAAATATAAAATTCAAAGTAATAATAACGATATTAAAACTGAAAAGGCAGATCCGTATGCCCGCAGATGTGAGCATCCTCCAAAAACAGCTTCGATTGTTTGGGACGATACTTATAAATGGAAAGACACCGATTGGATGAAAAAGCGTAAAAAAAATAACGCTTTAGATGCGCCTTATTCGGTTTACGAAGTTCATTTAGGCTCTTGGAAACGTCATACAGAAGAAGACAGATTTATGTCTTATTTTGAATTGGCCGACGATTTAGTGAACTATGTGAAAGACATGAATTTTACGCATGTAGAATTGATGCCAATTATGGAATTCCCATACGATCCTTCCTGGGGTTACCAAATAACAGGATATTTTGCACCAACATCGCGTTTTGGATACCCAGAAGAATTTAAATATTTAGTTGATAAATTACATCAAAATGATATTGGTATTATACTGGATTGGGTTCCTTCACATTTTCCTGAAGATGCACATGGTTTAGGGTTTTTCGACGGCTCTAATTTATACGAACACCCAGACAAACGCAAAGGCTACCACCAAGATTGGAAAAGTTTAATATTTAATTACGAGCGTAACGAAGTAAAATCATTTTTAATAAGTAATGCCATTTTTTGGATGGATCAATACCATGCTGATGGATTACGTGTTGATGCTGTTGCTTCTATGCTATTTTTAGATTATTCGCGTGAAGATGGCGAATGGGAACCTAATATTTATGGCGGTAGAGAAAATCTTGCTGTTATTGAGTTTCTTAAAGAACTAAATCAAGAAGTTTACGCATCGTTCCCCGATGTACAAACCATTGCCGAAGAGTCTACAGCCTTTCCCGGTGTTTCAAAACCCGTGTTTTCAGGAGGATTAGGCTTTGGTATGAAATGGATGATGGGATGGATGCATGATACTTTAGAGTACTTTGGAAAAGACCCTATTTATAGAAAACACCATCAAAACGACATCACGTTCAGTTTAGCCTATGCCTTTTCTGAGAATTTTATGTTACCACTATCTCATGACGAAGTCGTGTACGGTAAAAACTCGATTCTAGGAAGAATGCCAGGTGATGAATGGCAACGTTTTGCAAATCTTCGGTTATTATTTGGCTATATGTTTACCCACCCAGGAACAAAATTAATGTTTATGGGAACTGAGTTTGGACAATATAACGAATGGGATTTTCAGGAAAGTTTAGATTGGAATTTATTAGAATTTAAACCTCATAAAGATTTTCAAAATTATTACAAAAACTTAAACGCGTTTTATAAATCTACCCCAGCACTTTTTGAAAAAGGGTTTTCAAGTGAAGGCTTTGAATGGATAAGCTACGACGATCATGAAAACTGTGTCATCTCTTATATTCGAAAAGGGTATACCCCCGAAGATAATGTGGTTGTAGTTTGTAACTTAACACCTGCATTACGAGAAAACTATTGTATAGGAGTTCCTAAAAAAGGGAAACTTGTTGAAATTTTCAATACGGATTCTAAAGAATTTGGTGGTAGTGGGGTGTCGAACACGAAAGAATTAACAGCTAAAAAACAAATCTGGAATGGTAAAGATTATTCTGTTACAATAACATTACCACCGTTATCAGTTACTGTTTTTCAATATAAATAACAGCTAAATAGGGTAACTAAAATAGTTACCCTATTTAGTTTTAGATACTTTTTTCGTTATTTTTTTCATAATTACTAGTTTTTTACGTGCTTAAATTTTATTATTTTCGCCGATTAATTATTAGCTCCAACCATGATTTTAAATACCGAATTAGAATACAAAGGGAATCTATCTCCCACAAATATAGTATCTTATAAAAAAAACCTCGACACATTATCTTTCACTTCCGAAAACAATGTTGTTTTACAAATTACAGTACAGCGTGATAGTGTTTTACGAATTAGATATACTACAACGGGGGTTTTTGAGAAAGATTTCTCATATGCCATTACCAAATACGCCAGCAGAGGTTATAACTTTCTTGAAATAACCGAGGATAAAGATAATTACATTATTACCACTTCAAAAATTATTTGCCATGTCGCAAAAATGGATATGCGAGTGGCGATGTATGATGCTAAAGACAATATGCTAATTTGCGAAGACGAAATAGGCTTTCACTGGGAAGAGAGTTATGAGTTTGGTGGCAATGTTGTT
>Ga0208305_10000787_pt1 | contig 15385 bp, 16 predicted proteins | sample ColrivemetaGS741_FD_187605 | JGI IMG/M metagenome (GOLD analysis project Ga0208305, IMG submission 187605) | Estuarine microbial communities from the Columbia River estuary - Flood tide ETM metaG S.741 (SPAdes) (version 2) | ecosystem: Environmental > Aquatic > Marine > Intertidal zone >... | reverse complement strand
TAATACACGTTCTTTTATATTTTCGTTTTCTAAAGGTGTAGACGCAATAGCAGCATCAAGATTTCCATCTTTTATACGTTGTATAATTTCTTCTGTTGTAAGTTCTTCAATTTTAAGTTTAACCTTAGGATAGCGTTTTATAAATGTTTTTAGAAACATGGGTAAAAGCGTTGGCATTACTGTTGGAATTATCCCTAGTTTAAATTCGCCACCAATAAAACCCTTTTGCTGGTCAACAATATCCTGAATTCTATCTGCTTCGTTAACAATATTCTTTGCTTGATTTACAATTTTTTTACCAATCTCTGTTAATTCAATGGGCTTTTTAGTACGATCAAAAATTTGAATATCTAACTGATCTTCAAGTTTTTGTATTTGCATGCTTAAAGTGGGTTGTGTTACAAAACATTTTTCGGCTGCTTTTGTAAAATTTTGGTGTTCTGCAACAGCGAGAACGTAATATAATTGTGTAATTGTCATTGAAATTGGTTTAGATTATAAAGATATAAAAACTATCAATAAAATCTATTGAGATGTATCTTAATTATAAATTAAATTTGTAGTATAAAAAATAATTATGATGTTAAATAGTATTGGATTAGAGGTAAATAAAGCAGACAAGTTAGCCCAAGGATTAAATATTTTATTAGCAAATTTCCAAATATATTACCAGAATTTAAGAGGTATACATTGGAATATTAAAGGAAGAGATTTTTTTAACCTTCATGTAAAGTTTGAAGAGTTATATGATGATGCAAATATAAAAGTAGACGAGATTGCAGAACGTATATTAACTTTAGGTCAAACACCTTTACATACCTTCGATGATTATAATGCAGTTGCTACAGTTCCTGTTGGTAAAAATATTTCTATAGATGAGAAGGCAGTTCGATTAATTGTAGATTCTTTAACAGAATTATTAAAGTTAGAGCGACGTATTCTCGAAGCTGCAGGTGATTCGAATGATGAAGGTACAAACTCTATGATGAGTGACTTTATTACAGAACAAGAAAAAACTGTTTGGATGATGAAAGCATGGTTAAATGAAACCATATAAATAGATTAGTTTTAAGTTAGTTAGTTTTAAAAAGGAGTATCGTAATTGATACTCCTTTTTTGGTTTTTAGAACCTTAGTTTTAATTCTAAATTTTGGTTAGCGACTTCAAATTTGGCGATTTCAAATCTTGGTGGTCCATAAGCTATTGGATTGTTTGACATGGCATATGCTTCTTTAGGCATTCCTGAATCTGCATAATCCATTCTATTGTTCTCGTTTTCGTCATGTAAGGCTAATATTGCATACACTCCTGGAGTTACATTTTTAAATGTATAAGAAACTGTTCCGTTTTCAATTTCAGTTGCCGTACCCTGAATAGCTTGGGCTTTCATAAATGTTTCAGAACTGTGAAGTGCAATTAATACTTTTCCGTTGTTATTTAGGACATTGTCTATAGTAACTGTAATATCCTGAGTTTTTTCTTCTTGTGCATTAGTAAATAGTATTCCAACTAATAGTGCAATAATTAATGATAAGGTTTTCATAATGTATGTTGTTTTTTGATTAACACTGTAAAAGTCAGTACAATTCACAAAACCACATAATAGTTTTTACTCAACTGTAAAATTTCAAGGATGAAATGTTTATAGAAGTCCTCTAGATTTAATTTCAAGGTATTTATTAATAGTATCTATTGTTAAATTCTCTGGAGTTGTAAGAATAGAGTAGATGCCATACTTTTTTAATTCGCTAACAATAAGTCGTTTTTCAAAGGCAAATTTTTCAGCAATAGCCTTATCATAAACTTGCTTAATATTCTGAGCTTTGTTTGTAATTAGTTGATCAAGCTCAGTATTTTTAAAGAAAATTACAACTATTAAATGACCTTTTGCCATCGCTTTTAGGTAAGGTAGTTGTCTGTGTAGACCATCAAGCGTTTCAAAATTAGTATATAGAAAAATAAGACTTCTGTGTGTTATATTTCGTTTTACTTCTCCATAAAGTCTACTAAAATCACTTTCAAAGAAATCAGTTTTAATATTATATAAAGCTTCTAAAATTAATCGCATTTGAGAACTTCTTCGTTCGGCAAAAACCACATTTTCAACTTTTTTAGAGAATGAAAACAATCCCGCTTTGTCATGCTTTTTTAATACTATATTACTAATTACTAAAGCTGAGTTTATAGCATAGTCTAATAAGCTTAAACCATTAAAAGGCATTTGCATAACACGACCTTTATCTATTATAGTATATATAGGTTGAGATTTTTCGTCTTGAAACTGATTAACCATCAAGCTGTTTTTCTTTGCAGTTGCTTTCCAGTTAATGGTTCTTAAATCGTCACCAAGTACATATTCTTTTATTTGTTCAAACTCCATGGTATGGCCAATTCTTCTAATTTTCTTTAGTCCATATTCCAATGAATTTTGGTTTATGTTTAGGAGCTCAAATTTTCTAAGCTGTTTAAAACTAGGATAAGTAGGAACTATTGTATTACTATCAAAAATATAGCGTTTTGAAATCATACCAATTTTAGATGAGACATAGATATTTAAATCACCAAAATGATATTCGCCTCTTTCTGTTGGTCTTAATTCGTAATTTATAGTTGTAGTTTCTTTAGGATTAATTTTACAACTCAGTTTAAAATCTCTACTTTGGAATTGTTCTGGTAATTCATCTATAATCGCACAGGATATTTGTATGGGATAATTGCTTTCAATTTCAACATTTACAATGTTTATGTCTCCATTAGAAAATTTATCTGGTACAATTCGTTTTCCTACTAATCTTGAATTCCCAATGAAAACAATAAGTAAATCTACACATAGAAATGTTAGTAGGATGAGCACTAAAGCTTGTGCAAAATTGAATAAAAAAGGAACAAAATAACTGAAACCAAAAAGCACAACTATAGTAATTCCTGATTGGAAAAAACGTGGTTCGATATATAGTGCTTTAAAGAATTTCATTATTTATAAATTGATTGTTATCTAGGTATTTCTACAGATTCAATAATTTGATTAATTACTTCTTTGCTTGTAACCCCTTCCATTTCACGTTCTGGAGTTACAATTACACGATGTTGTAAAACAGGAATTGCAGCACGTTTAATATCTTCTGGTGTTACAAAATCACGTCCTTCCATTGCTGCGAATGCTTTACTTGCTTTAAGAATTGCGATTGAAGCTCTTGGTGAGGCTCCTAAATATAAAAACTGGTTGCTTCGTGTAGACACTATTAGTTGTGCGATGTATTTAAGTAAATGTTCTTCTACAAGAACCTGAGTTACTAAATTTTGAAATTTCTCTATTTGTGCAGCATTTAAAAACGAATTTATGGTTTCGGTTTTCTTTTTGTCTTGTAATTGATGTTCTCTTGTAATAATATTAACTTCTTCATCAAGAGTTGGATAGTTAACATCTATTTTAAACAAAAATCTATCTAATTGTGCTTCAGGTAAGCGATAAGTACCTTCTTGTTCTATTGGATTTTGAGTTGCCAAAACCATAAAAGGTGAAGTTAGTTTATATTGATTGCCATCAATAGTAATTTGCTGTTCTTCCATTACTTCAAAAAGTGCAGCTTGTGTTTTGGCAGGCGCTCTATTTATCTCATCTATAAGAATCATATTAGAGAAAATAGGGCCACGTTTAAACTCAAATTCGGTAGTTTTTAAATTAAAAACTGAAGTCCCTAAAATATCACTTGGCATTAAATCTGGAGTAAACTGTATTCTGCTAAAATCTACAGAAAGCGATTTTGCTAGTAATTTTGCGGTTATAGTTTTTGCAACTCCAGGAACACCTTCTATAAGCGAATGTCCTTTAGCCAGCAATGATGCAATGAGCATATCTATCATGTCATGCTGTCCAACTATTACTTTTCCAATTTCCTCTCTTATATTCTGAACGTTTTCTTGTAATTCTGTTAAATCCAGTCTGCTTTTAAAATGCAAATCTGAAGATTGCTCTTGCGATGCCGTGTTTTCTATTGCTCCAGTTTCTTCGTTTTGATTTGTAAGTTCTTCGTTATGTTCTTCCATAATTATTTTGAATAAAATGCTTCTATATGTCTGTTTAAATTAATTAAATTCTCTTCAAAGAATTCATTTTTGGATCTTAACCAATTAATATATTTTACAAGTTTAGTAACAACTTCTTTTCCTTTGCCAGATTTTTGACATAGTTTTTCGATAAACTCTTCATCAAGTTTTGAAGTGTTTAAGTTATAATCTGTTCTTATTTTTTCTAAGAAATAAGTAATCTTTTTCTCTACTATGTTTTTATGGTCTTCGGTTTCATAATATAAATTGGATATAGTTTTTACAAATCCGAGTGTGGTATTCTCTAAAGGTTTAATAGTTTTAATTATACGTTGTCTTCTTTTTGCATTAAATATTATAAAAAGTAATGTCAAAATTAACGCTATATACCAAGCCCATTTAAAGGCGATTTGTTCTAGAAACCATCCTAAATTTGATTTCTTTTCTACATCACCATAATAGGCATCAAACATTTTTGTATAGGAATCGAAATAGACATCTTCATATGGTAAATAATTTATAATACCTTCTACGTATTTGTATCTGTCTTCTTTTAGAATATTATAATTAGTAAATACTTTAGGCTCTAAATGCAAGACGATTTTACCATCATTGTATGGGATTTCAATAAAATTAATTCTTTTTATGGAGTCTTTTACATGTCCTAGTACTTTATATGATTTTTGATCTATTGACTTAAAATAATAATTACCAGTTAGCTTATCAATTTGAGTACTTTTATCTTTTAAGGTTGTGTTTGTAAATGAAAATTCTGAAGTACTATCTTTAATTTTATCATTATATTCAATCTGAAGATTCAAGGTATCTACTAATTTTTGAGCTGGATAATAATCTGAAATAAATAAAGTGTTACCTCTAGATGTAAATTCTAATAATTTATTAATATCATAATTATCTAGATAATCGGAATTCCCAATAATTACAAAATTTCCTGATGCTTCATGTTCTCCATAACCTTCTTTAGAATTTGCATATAAATAAGTGCTAGGAGTGTAGTAAATAGTTCTAAATTTTTTGTCTTTAAACAGTTTAGGTAACTCTTTGTAAAAGACACTTACTCCATATGGTTTAGTACTTTTTTCATTAAAAGATTCTTCCCAGTCTATAACGCGATTAAAAGAAAATCCCATTGATTTTAGAATTACAATAATTGCGATGACTACGATAGCTATTATTATTCCAATTTTCTTCATTTTTTGAGTTTGTTTAAAAATGATTTAAAATTGGATTTTGCAGTTTTGTATTGCAATTTGTTAACATCGAATTCTCCATACCATGTATAATTATAGAGATATAATGCTTTAGAGAAATCTTTTTCAATTTTTTTATTATTGACTTCTCTTAAATATTCTGTATTCGTTTTGTCTTCTTCTATTTTAATGATGTTTTTAAGACTCATTGTTTTTAAGATAAACAAGAAATAATATCGAATAGCGAGTCTAAAATTATTGTCGTCTTCAGCAGATTTAATCAAAGAAATAAAATCTTCTGGATTTGCAGTTTCTAAATTAAAAGATTGATGATCTGTTAAAGACACATTACGTTTTGTAGAAAACCATCCTGTGTTACCTTCGTTTAGTAGAGTAGTAGCGAGATAAAGTACAGCTACAATTAGTATAAGTATAAATAACCAAGATAAATTATTACTAAAAGTTAACTCATCACTATTGCTTTCTTCTTCTACTTTAGGATCTTCTGTATTTTTATATTTCGAAAATTCACCATCTGTATTATTAGTAGCGTTTCTAATAACTTTTTTTCCTTCATAGTTGTATTTTCTGTTTGAATAGCGAGATTTAAAATCGTCTTCAAATACCTTTTCTTCCTTTTCATTTTGTGTAAATGCAAAGGCTTGCTGAGTAGATATATTTAATGCAAAGATTAAAAAGAATATAAGTTTTATATGGTTTAATTTATATGGCATTAATACTTTCATTTTTTAAAGAATTAAAAACCTTATATGGATACACTAAATAATAATATGAAATTATTCCTAGCGTAATTAGAATTATTGCAACAGACATATAATTAGGCATCGTATTGGAATACCTAGTAATGAATCCTTCGAGAAATCCAGCAGCGAAAGTAAAAGGAAATGTGCTTATTAATATTTTAACACCTGTTTTGGCGCCTTGTTTAAATGATTCTAGCCTAGAGTGCGTACCAGGAAATAAAATACTGGCTCCAAGTATTAAACCTGCAGCAGCCTCAATTATAATGGCAAATATTTCCATTGAGCCATGTATCCATATCCCTCTAACACTTTCCCAAAACACTTCTTTTTCGTAAAAAAAGTATTGAAATGAACCAAGCATGATACAGTTTTTAAACAAAATATAAACTGTACCTATACCACCAAAAACACCAAAAATAAAAGAGATAATTCCAACTCTTAAATTATTAATAGTAATACCGATAAAACTTCCCCAATTACTACCACTTTTATAAACAGCAACAGGATCTCCATTTTCAATATTTTCTAAAGTCATATTTACATAATCATCCCCAAGTATCGAGCGTACAAATTCTCCATCGTTTGCCGCAGAAATTACACCTATAGAAGTGAAAATTGTAAATATTATAAAAGCGATATAGATAAACTTCCTATATTGATACACAATTAAAGGAACTTCGGTTTTCCAGAAAGAAGTAAGTCTATTTGTATCTTCTCTTTTTGTTTTATAAATCTTTTGAAATGCCTTTGCTGCCAACTGATTTAAATAGCCAATTACCTTACTTTTAGGGTAGTAGGTTTGAGCATAAGACAAATCGTTAATAAGATGAATATATTGAGAGGCTAGTTCGTCTGGATCTTTAAAGTCATTATTGAAAATAGCTGTTTCAAAACTTAACCATTTTTCTTTATTTTGTTTAATAAAAGCGACTTCTCTCATACAGACGTTAAATTAATATATAATATGTCAGAGTTACAAATTAACACTACTCAAAATGTAAAAATAAATTTCACCTCTTCAGGTGTTGGAGAACGCTTGCTGGCTTTTATTATTGATAATGTAATTAAGATTGGATATCTCTATTTAGTAGCTTATTTGTTTGGTGCTTTTAATAATATGGATCAATGGTCCCAAATAGGTCTAAATACACTGTTAAGCTTTCCAGTAATGTTCTATACGTTAGTTTTAGAATCTATTATGGATGGTCAAACTATTGGCAAACGATTACTAAAAATTAGAGTAGTAAAGATAGATGGTTATCAAGCAACTTTATCAGACTACGTAGTACGATGGTTTTTTAGAATTGTCGATATTTATTTATTTGGATTAGGCTTTTTTGTTATGGTGTTTTCTAAGAAAACCCAACGATTAGGTGATTTGGCAGCTGGAACAGCAGTAATTCTTTTAAAAGATAAAGCCAATATTAGTCAGACTATATTAGAGGATTTGAGGCAAGATTACAAACCTTTTTACCCAACAGTAATTAAACTTTCTGATAATGATGCACGTATAATAAAAGACACCTTCGTAACTGCTAAAGAAAATAGAGATTACAAAACCTTAATTAAACTACGAGAAAAAATAATTGAAGTTGCTCAAATTACTAATGTTAAACATAACAGAGATGTAGACTTTATCGATACTATTTTAAAAGATTATAACTATTATACACAGAACATGTAATGTTTTATACATTTGACATATTAGGGACAATTGCTTTTGCAATTTCTGGAGTTTTAATTGCAATGCATAAAAAAATGGATGTGTTTGGCATTCTTATAATTGCATTTGTTACAGCAATAGGAGGAGGGACTATTAGAGATGTTATAATTGGAGAAACTCCAGTAAGCTGGATGAAAGACATGAATTATACCTACGTAATTATAGCTTCCACTGTATTTGCAATAGTTTTTAAAAATAAGATAAACTACTTGCGTACTACTTTGTTTTTATTTGATACAATTGGTATTGGCTTATTTACATTAGTAGGAATAGAAAAAGGAATTGAAGCTAATTTGCATCCAATAATTTGTATAGCATTAGGAACAATCTCTGCTTGTTTTGGTGGTGTAATTAGAGATATTTTATGCAACGAAATTCCAGTAATATTTAGAAAAGAAATTTATGCCACCGCATGTATTATTGGAGGTGTTTTTTACTTTATTTTTAAATTGTTACCGATAGATAATAATTTAGTTTTTATAATATCTGGACTCGTTGTAATTACAATTCGTCTTCTAGCAGTAAAGTTTAAAATTGCCTTGCCGAATATTTATAAAAATTAATTTATACTATAAGGTAGAGTGTTTATTATCTTCAAACAGTTGTTTTATGTGAGGTTTTGTTAACTCCACTAACGTGAATACACCAAGTAAAATTCCTAAAACACCTGTTAAGCAATTAAGTATTGCAACTACAAAGATAAAGTTATATCCTTTTACATCTTTAAGATTCTTTGCGGCAATAAGTGTTAAAACACCAAATATTATTGTGAAGAAAAATCCAATTGCTCCAATAACCATGAAGATTATTCCAGGATTAAAATCGAGATCTTTAAAATCTTCAATGTTGCCGAAAATTGTGCCTATAAACGCATAAAAAATAAAGAATAATGAGAAGCATAAAGTTAAAATACCTTTAACAATAAATAAAACTCTAAACGTGCTGAGGTTGTTGGTTGTTACATACATAATATTTTGATTTATTAATTAATATTTTTATTCTAATTCTTTATCAATAAGTTTTACAATAACTTCAATTTCTCTTAATGCTCTATTGTAAACATTTCCTTTTTCTTCAATTATTCTTAAAGCTAAAACAAAATTATTCTGAAAATCATAGGCATAAAGTTTGTCTTCATTTTCAACTTTTTTAGATGAAAACCTTAAAGTTTGACTCATGCTAGGAATTATTGACATTATTGCATCAAAATGAATGGTTTCCATTCTATTTAAATAAATGTAAGTTTCTTCTAATCGTTTTAGTTTTTCAATTATTTCATCGTTTTTAAGTAATTGAATATCACCACTGTTAACCATTGTCTCATAAATATTTCCTTGCCTATCAAAATCTGAGTAATGTATAAGGTCTATGGCAATTTTACCTAAGCTGTCTTTTTTACTTCTATCATTTAGCTCTATTATACTTATGGCATAGTTGAACTGTTTATTAAATTTTGAATTATCTACTGCTATACTTTTAATATTTATGGCATCATCTAATAATTGCTGTTTGGTATTTTGGTAAAAATTTAATTCAGCATTCCTTTTAGAAATTTCAGTGTTTTTATTATTAATACTTAGGGCAATTAATATACCGATTACAACAAGTAGAATCTCTCCAACAGCATATTTTAAATATCTAGTTACTTTATTTTTTGCAATTAAGTCTTGTCGTATTTTACGATAAAAACTAAGCATAGGTGTTTAGTTGAATTATTAGTATCAAACTTAAATTACAATGATTTAAATAGTAAAAAGTTGATGGTACTAAACTATTTAAGCATTGCATTTTTTGTTCTACACTAATTTACAAAATTTTAAAGTGACCTCAATTTCTTATTTAGATTTTTGAGATTACAGTTTTATTTAGCTTTTCTGAATTTCTTTCTATAGTCTTTATCCATTTTCTCTGTAGTATATTGAACTATAAGTCTACCACAATTATCTTTCCATTTAAGTAGGAATTCTTCTATTTCATAAGGATATATTTTCCATAAACCTCTTAAAAGTGTCCCAATTCCCTTTTGAACATATTGCGATTTATCTAACATTAAAGGTTCAATAATTGGTATAGCAACTTCAGGGCTTAAATCATTTTTAATAAGTTCAACAAGAGTAACTGGAACAGCTCTTCTTTGCCATTCAGAATTTGAAGTATTCCATTCTTTTAGATTACTTAATTCGATTCTTTTATCAATAAAAAAACTTGATAATACTAACATACAAAGCACATCTGTTGTTGCCCAATTGTCTATCCCTAAATCGAACCATTTGCTAATTCTGTTGAAAGTAACTTCAGTAAAATTCGCACTCTCAGATTTAAGAAAACAAATGGCAAATGAAATTTCTTCGCCTTTACCTTTTTCTAAAATTATATCACTTAGATCAAGATATTTTTCGATAGTCATTTCATCTTTCCAAGTTTTTATCCAAAAATCCTTTTGATCCTCAAAAACTTTTCTATCAATACCATAACCATCAAATCCATCTTTAAAGTATTTTGAATATTTATCGATACTATTTTGATCAGAATTAGTAATACAAAAGTTTCTGATTTGATTATACTTTTCTTCTAACATTTTTTTATTAGAGTTTTATTATATGCTTGATGACAGTTTATATATGAAGCTTTTTGATGCCTTGTATAAGTTGTTAGCCTTTCGTTTTTAAATATTCGAGCAATCTTTTAGAGTTAAAATTTTCAGGATTTAACTCCAACGCTTTTTTAAAAGCTTTGCTTGCGTTTTCATATTCTTTTAATTTGATAAGGCATTCTCCGTAACTATCATATATATTATATGAATCTGGATATAATTCTATACCAAGCTCAAATATTTTTTTTGCATCATTCAACTCTCGGTCTGTAATCAAATTGTAGCCTAAATTGGTAAGAGCTTGTTCAGAAATATCATACGTTGAATCTTCAGGATTTTCATTCCGAACTATGTCAATGATCTCATCAACTGTTTTATCCTCTAATAGCAATTCCAAGAGTATAGGAGAGAATTCTTTAGAACTTTCAAATTGTTCTATACCTATTTTGTTTTTAAGGAATTTTTCGAATTCTTGATTTGCTTCTTTTAATAAATTATAGTGATAAAGTGACCAAGTTGTATAGACGCGTAGTTCATAAAGTAATTGATCGAACTCAACGGTATCATATTGTTCAACTAATTTTGGATACGAAATAAGTTGAGAATAACTCACTGCCACCCAGTCGTCAAATGATTGTACATTAAAAACTGCATCGGTGTTTTTAATGCCATGTTTAGTTAAAAAAGGTCTTATTTCTTCAATTTTAACGTTATTCCAATCCTCATTACTGGTAGTGGCCCACTTTTCCTGGTCTATATATTTTTTTAGTAAGTTATGAGTTTCTTTGTCATTTATAAGAGCTAATGATTTGGAGTGATTTTCATAAAAAAACAGCTTTCCGACTGAATAAGTATATAAGTTTTTATAATTGGTAGTGGGATCGTATTCTGCTATTCCTTGTGATTCATCATAGAGCTGAAAATGTAAATTTTGATGATCCTTAAGGCTATAAATCTTATTTTCAATAATAGTACGTTCGGAATTTAAATCAGCAATAATTTTTTGATACAGTTGTATTTCTGATTGTTCTTTTTTTCTTAATTCATTCCAGTTATTAACTTGAAGGGCAAGTAGAATACCTATCATAACAAGTATAATTTCTCCAATGGCATAAATTAAGTATTTGCTGAATCTGTTTTCGTTAAGCAATTTTTGTCTAATTTTTCTAAAGAATTTTATCATTGGTTAGTAGTTGGTTTATTTAAATATATAATAAATATTTTAAGTAGTTATTCTATAACTGTTTCTAACTAGCTATAAATCAATTTTATTAATACAAAAAGGGATAAGCTTTTGCTTATCCCTTTTTGTAAAAATTATTTTAATTTTTAATTATTCTGTAGTTACAGGAAATCCTCTGTCTCTCATTAATGCTTCAATTTTTGCATCACGTCCTCTAAATAATCTGTAAGCTTCCGCAGGATCCATAGAGTTTCTAGGCGCAAATAAATACTTTACTAATTTGTCTGCCATTTCCTTATCGTAGAAACCACCTGGAGCATCAGCAAATGCTTCAGAAGCATCAGCAGTTAATACATCTGCCCACATATAACCATAATACGCAGTTGCATAACCTTCACCAGAGAATACATGACCAAAATGTGGTGTTCTATGACGCATAGGTAATTCTTTCGGCATTTTTAATTCAGCTAGTGTTTCACGCTCAAATTTATCGACATCAATATTAGTTGGATCTGCTAAGTGGAATTTCATATCCATAATTGCAGAAGCTAAGTATTCAGTAGTTGAGAATCCTTGATTAAATGTAGATGCTTTTTTAATTTTAGCAACTAACTCTGCAGGCATGGGCTCACCAGTTTTATTATGCACTAAGAATTGGTTAATTACATCATCAGTAGATAACCAACGTTCTAATAGTTGTGATTGGAATTCTGTATAATCTCTAACACCTCCATTTAATGTTGGGTATTTTACATTTGAAGAGAAGAAGTGTAAAGCGTGTCCAAACTCATGGAAGAATGTTGTAGCATCATCCCAAGACACTAATAAAGCTTCTCCAGGAGCTGGTTTTACAAAGTTTGAGTTGTTAGATGCTAATACATTTTTCTTACCATCGAAAGTTGAATGACTTCTATAGGTAGTTGCCCAAGCACCAGAACGCTTACCTTGTCTTGCATAAGGGTCAAGATACCAAAGACCAATATTTTCTCCTGAGTCTTTATCTGTAACTTCCCAAACTTTTACATCTTCGTGAAACACTGGAACAGATCTTTCTGGAACAAGAGTGAAATTATAATTAAATAATCGTCCTGCTACATAATGCATAGCATCTGTAAGTTTATCAAGTTGTAGATATTGTTTTACTTCGTCTGAGTCTAAATCGTATTTTACTTTTCTTACTTTCTCAGAATAGAAACGATAATCCCAAGGTTCAATAGTAATGTTATCTCCATTTTTGTCTGCTACAGCTTGCATATCTGCAACTTCTTCGGCAACTCTAGCAATTGCAGCTGGCCAAACAGCTTCCATTAATGCCATTGCATTATCAGGGTTTTTAGCCATACGATCTTGTAAACGCCATTCCGCATAATTTTTATGACCTAAAAGTTCAACACGTTCTCTACGTAATTTTAAGATATCTGCAATAATTTGATTATTATCGAATTCGTCACCATTGTCACCTCTAGAATAATAATTAGACCAAACTTGTTTGCGTAATTCACGTTCTGTAGAGTACTTAAGGAAAGGATCCATTGAAGAACGTGTGTTTACAATTGCATATTTACCTTCTTGACCTTTGTCTGTTGCCATTTGAGCAGCAGATTTAATAAAGCCTTCAGATAAACCACCTAGTTGTTCTTCTGTAAGATACGTTACATAGTTTTCTTCGTCATGTAATACATTGTTTGAAAAGTTTGTATATAAAGTAGAAAGCTCTTTATTTATTGCTGCATAACGTTCTTTTTTCTCTTTGTCAAGTTCTGCACCATTCATAGCAAATCCTTTGTACGTTAGCTCTACAACACGTTGTTGGTCTGCTTCTAGAGGAGTTTCTTGAGAAGCATCGAAAACAGCTTTTACACGCGCAAATAATTTTTCGTTTTGTGTAATTTTTGAACTGAACTCAGAAAATAAAGGTGCTAATTCACTTTGAATATCTCTAAATTCTGGTGAAGACATGTTACTGCTTAATATTCCATAATAATTAAATGCTCTGTCTAGTTCTTGTCCAGCACGTTCCATTTCTTCAATGGTATTTTCAAAGGTTGGTGCTTCTGGATTATTTGCAATAGCATCGATATCTTTAAGGTTTAACTCCATTCCTTGAAGCATTGCTGGTTTTACATCTTCAACTTTCATTTTATCAAATGCAGGAACTCCTCCATAAGGTCCAGTCCATTCTTTTAATAATAAATTATCGACCATTGTCACTTCTTCTTTTTCTTTTTTACAGTTTGTTAATACAATTACTGATAAAAAAAGTAATAGCAATTGTTTAGTTCTTAATTGGGTTATCATAGTATTATGTTTTAATTAAAAAAATATACCTAAAAATAGGCGTTACAATTTACAAAAAACGAAAGCAATAACTGTTAAAAATATGTTGATTTACTCAAGAATTTCAACATGATTTATATATATGTTTTTTAAAGGCCAATCTGAATTATCTCTAGGTTGTGCCGCAATTTTGTCAACTGTAGTCATACCATTTATGACGCGTCCAAAAATAGTGTAATCACCATCAAGATAATAGGCGCCTCCTTTTTGTTGAACAATAAAAAATTCATAAGGAGAAGCTAATTTATGTGGATTATCTATTTCACTACTTGGCATACTTATTACACCTCTATCGTGTTTATAACCCTTTTTAGTATCAGTAGGTAAAAGGTATTTCCCAATTTTTCGTCTTTTAATTGCGGTTTCTATATCATCGCTATTTCCAGCCTGAATCATAAAATTATCTATAATTCTGTAAAATTGTGTCTTATTGAAATAGTTTTGTTTTGTTAAGAATATAAAGTTAGAACGATGGAATTTGGTATTGTTGTAAAGTAGAATATCTATGTTTCCAAAATCTGTAACGATACGAACTTTGTTTTCTTTATGAATTTTGTTGTATTCTAAAAAGAATTCCATTGCATTTTCATCTGTTAAAACAGGATATTTATTTTCTTGTTTTGTATCAGTCTTAATGTCTTCAATACTATCTTTTTCTACCTGATTTTGAGTTGGTATTTCTGTTTTTATTGGTGTAGATTTTTTATCTTCACAATTAAAGAGTATTACAGATAATAAGACAGCAATAATTTTTTTCATTTAAAATGAAGTTTAACGCGTTTTTAAATTCGATTTCAAAAATAGAAAATATTGAGCTTCCTGCTCAAGATTCTCAGTTTAAAATGGCTCCGCCTTTTAGACATGAACTTATAAACAGTTTTTCTAAACAAATGAAAACTGCTAAACGTGCCGGAGTTTTAGCTATGTTTTATCCAGATATTGATTACGAAACTAAACTAATTCTTATACACCGAAAAACTTATAAAGGTGTTCATTCTGCTCAAATTGGTTTTCCTGGAGGAAAATTGGAACCCGAAGATTTTTCTTTAAAAGAAACAGCAATTAGAGAAACTTATGAAGAAATAGGAGTAGAGAAACATAATATTGAAGTTTTAAAGCAACTAACAGAAGTCTATATTCCACCAAGTAATTATTTTGTGCAACCTTTTTTGGGTATTTGTAATGCAACACCAAATTTTTATAAACAAGATGATGAAGTTGAAGATATTTTAGAGGTGGCTTTACAACACTTTTTGGATGATAAAATTGTAATTAATAGTATTGTAGATACATCGTATAGCAAGAAAGTTAAGGTTCCTGCATTTAAATTAAATGGTCATGTTGTCTGGGGAGCGACTGCTATGATGCTTAGCGAAATTAAAGACTTGTTAAAACAAATGTTATAATAATTCTGTTTTATTACATTTGCAGTCCATTCATTTAAAAAAAATATACACTATGGGTTTGTTTAAAAAAAATCCTTTTGGACACTATTTATTCATTAAAAGTTGGATAATTAGAATAGGA
>Ga0208305_10000781_pt1 | contig 15481 bp, 9 predicted proteins | sample ColrivemetaGS741_FD_187605 | JGI IMG/M metagenome (GOLD analysis project Ga0208305, IMG submission 187605) | Estuarine microbial communities from the Columbia River estuary - Flood tide ETM metaG S.741 (SPAdes) (version 2) | ecosystem: Environmental > Aquatic > Marine > Intertidal zone > Estuary... | reverse complement strand
GCCGTTTTCGTGATAGAAATCGTCTAAAGCGCCTCTCGGATTTCCTTGCCTCCAAGGAATAAATGTGCCTTCCATTAGGTTTTTTTTGATGCCTTCATATGCTTTTTCTACATCATAGTTTTTCAATCCTTTTCTGTAGCCATCAATAAAAATAGCAGACGAATGGTAGGCATTCATACACAAATGATTTCCATACACCTGAGGGAATGTTGGCATCCAACCACTTTGCTCATACATTAAGGTATACGAGTTGAGCATTTCATTTTCTAAGGCTGGGTTTAAAATAGTTCGTAACGGATGCTGTGCTAAATAGGTGTCCCATACCCAATCATCTATATAAAAAGGACGATTACTTTTATGCACTTGTTTGTCATAACCACTATAATAGTATCCATATTCATTTACATCTACCATGCGTTCATACGTTCTGTAAAGCGATGTGTAGAATGTTCTTTTTTGAGCCGTTGTTCCACCCTCAACTTGAATTTGATTCGTTACCGTATCCCAAGCTTTTTTCCCTTCTTTAGATACATCCTCAAACGATTTGTTTTTAATTTCTTTATTGAAATTTTCTTTCGCTTGTGCCGCACTCACATAAGAAATCGCATATTTTATGAGCAAGGTTGAGGGTGCGTTTTTTGTTGCAGTAATTTGTAGTTTATGAGTGTTAAATATGTAGTTGATGTTTTCAATAGGTTTGTTATTCTCATCTACGACCTTACCATATACATAAACGGTAACAGTATTTATAACAGCGTGTTCCCCTCTAGTTGGTTTGCTTCTTTTTTCTTGAATGGTAAATGAATTTTTACCTTCAGAAAACTGCATATCTTTCGTGCCTTTTATTAAAAAGTTTTTTTGTTTTCCTTCTGGAAAATCTACTTTATAAATCGCTGATTTTTTAGAAGGAGTAAAGCTAACTTTAATATCATCTTCAATTAAATACGTTGAATATAACCAAGGATGTACTATTTCTAAATCGTGATCAATAGCCATTCCTTTATTCCAGGAACTGTTTTTTATGTCTCCCAAAGTAGTTTTCATTTGTAGAATTCCTTGTCGTCTGTGTGCTGGGACTTGAAAAGGAAACGCCTGTACCAAATCTGAAATATAATCCTGTTTTACAGGAAACATTCTCAGCATTTGATTTGGTAAATGAATGGTTGGGTATGTTGGCACCAGAAAGCGGGACACATTACCAATGGTTGGATCTATGTATTTGGTATTGTCTTCTTGTGCAAAAGAAAGATTAAAGGTTAATAAGGTTAAAAGTACTCTTAAATAATTTTTAAACTCCTTCATCGTTATGTATTGTATTCATAACAAATAAAACACCCATTGCTTAATTATTCATTAATAAATAATTAATTCGGATTAATGTTTCAATTAAAACAAAAGAATCACCAAATAATTGGTGATTCTTTATTTTTTTTGATGAAATACAATTTAATTTTTTGCTGCTCTTTGTGCTTTTCTATAGGCAACTAAAAGCTTGAATTTCTCTATACCGGCCAACTCCCTTAAGTTTTTGTTATATGCTTTTTCTACCTCTTTTGCTTTTACTTTAAAGGTATCATTATCATCTACATGTTCTTTTCTTAAAGCTCTTTTCTTGTTGTTTCTATCCAAAATTAACTCTAGAAGCATTGTGCTTTGATCTTCATCAAATTCCATAACCTTAGATAGTTTATCTGACAACGCTACTGCTTTTTGGTTTTTTTGAGCCTGAGCTACTGATACAGTCAAAAGAAGAAGTAATACAATTATTTTTTTCATTTTGTTTAATTTTTAAGTTTAATCAAATAAAAGAGGATCACATTAATTTACTATTAATATTGAATTAACTAAGTACTATTTATTAATAATAAACTTCTAATACCTTTGCGTTTTCTGATTGTAAAGTGATATTTTTTAAACTAGCTGGTAATAGAAGCGTTTCACCATTATTTATTGTGTAGGTTTCTCCTTCAGAAATAACATTAACTGTACCTTCTACACACATGTAAATAATAAACGAATCTATGGCAGAATAATCTTTTTCTACTGTTGAATTGATGTCTAAAATATTAGTTCTAAAATAAGGTGAATGCACCAATGTATTGGACACATTCTTTTCTATAGAATAATTCGTTTTATACGTATCATGCACTTCATAATCGATTACATGAATTGCCAATTCGTTATGCAATTGTCTTTTTGTACCTGTTTTAGAATCTACTCTATCATAATCGTAAATACGATAGGTGACATCCGATGTTTGCTGAATTTCTGCTAACAAAACACCTGCGCCAATGGCATGTACACGCCCTGTTGGAATATAAAAAGTATCTCCATTTTGTACAGTTTCATGATGCATAACATCTAGAATGGTATTATTTTCTAAATGTGTTTTATAGCTGTCCATGTCAATTTTTTCATCAAAACCTACAATCAGTTCTGCATCTTTATCCGCTTGCATTACATACCACATTTCATTTTTCCCAAATGAACCATGACTCATTTTTGCAACTTCATTACTTGGATGCACCTGAATAGATAAAGGTGTTTTTGCATCAATAAATTTTATTAGTAAAGGAAATTCTTCCCCGAATTTTTCATAGACCGTTTTACCTACAAAGTCTTCTTTAAATTCAATCGTTAAATCTCGTAATGTATTTCCTTTTAAACTGCCTTCTGCGACCACAGTTTCATCGCCATAAACATCTGAAATTTCCCAAGACTCTCCAATATTTTCTTCAAAGTATTGTTTGTTTAGTTCTGTTTTTAATTTTTCTCCACCCCAAATTCTATATTTAAATAATGGTGTGAATTGTAAAGGATATAATTTCATTTTAGTTATTTATAACAATTTTCGTTTTGATACGCCGTCGTAATGTTTCGACTTGTTTTTTTTCAACCATTCTAAAAGATTGGTTCTTAAATCTTCGGCTTTTTGCTTGTATTTTTCCCTATCTGGATTTTTCCCTAAAAGATTGTTCATTTCATGCGGATCTTCAGTTAAGTGATACATTGCATTGATAACTTTAGAATCTTTAGTATAAGGAACCATCAATTTCCATCCGTTTTTTACAATCATATAATTGGGGGATGTTGGCCCTCTATAATCCCATTCTGTAACCACATAGTTCCCATGATTCGTTTGTTTATGCTCTATCAAATCGCGTAAACTTTCTCCATCGGAATTATAATTTCCAATGTTTAAATAATCCATAATTGTGGCAAATAAATCTATATTAGAAACATAGCCATTCACTGTAGTTTCTTTTTTAATTTCATTGGGCATTTTTATCATTAATGGGATGTGTGAAGATTCTTCATAAAACACGTTTTTTTCACGCATTCCGTGGGCTCCTAACATTTCTCCATGATCACTTGTGAAAATCACCATAGTATGTTCTGCGACACCTTCATCTTCTAGTGTTTTCATTATTTGTCCAATCCAATCATCTAACTCAGTAATTAAACCATAATAATTAGAAATCATATATTTTAATTTTTCCTCATCTGCAAAAACGGTCAACTTATTTCTTCCATTGGCATTAATATATGGGGAATTTTGCATATCATCTTTAATACTTGAAGGGATTGGCATCTTATCAGGATCATACATGCTGTAATAAGGCTCGGATGGAATCATGGGTGCATGCGGAAAATGAAAAGAGGTTGTTATGCTGAAAGGTTTGTTTTTTAACCTCTTGATTGCGTCAATGGTTTTATTCGCATAATACGCAGTGATGGTATGTTCTTTAGGAATACTAGATTTGCCATGATAATTTGGTTGAGAATGACGATGTTTTACTTCTTTTTTAACGTCATTGTATGTTTTTCCATAATCTATATCTAATGGATCTGGGGTGTAAGGTCTTTTAGTAAATCGATCTAAAAGCTGCCCTTTTTTAGGTTCCTCTCTAGGAAATACCTCGTTTAAATAATCGAGATACAAATGCCTTTGCCCTTGGGGTTTAAATATATATTTCCCGTTTTTAGCATATTTATTTGGATTTTTATAGACCTCTGCATGCGAAGTTAAGACATGCCATTTCCCATAATACTCTGCATGATATCCTTTTTCTGTGAGAATTTCATCAAAGGTTTTCATGGTCATTACTGGGGTATCGTTATAATCGTAGGTTTTATCATTTGTTGTTACTCGGTGTGTATTTATTGTTGTTCCAGTCAAAATTGAAGATCTTGCTGGTCCACAAACTGCAACAGGAGTGTACGCATTTTTAAAATATGCGCCTTGTTTTGCCAATCTGTCTAAATTTGGCGTTTTTAAAATAGTATTGCCTGCATAACTCAATGCATCATATCTTTGTTGATCTACTATAATAAACAATAAATTCTTTTTCTGACTATTTACAACCGTATTTTGTGCAGCAGTATCTTTTGTTTTACAACAAACAATTAGGGTTAAAATTAAGATTTTTAAAACGTATTTCATTTCGGTTTTAGCTTACTTTCTTATAATTAAGTCTTCTATACTTAAATCTTTCATCGGCAAAGTTATATTCATAGATAACGCTATTGTTTTTTCGCATGTAAAATATTTTTGTCTTACCATTTACTTTAAAAATTATCGAATCTTTTTCTAAAGTATATGTGAATATTTTTGTGTTATTATTTTTAGAATTTAAAAGAGACCCTTGCCCGTTTTCATTTAAAGTGATAATGAAATTCTTAAATTCCCAAGCGCCCAGAATATCGCCTTCCGCAATGGATTCTTTAGGATACATGCCTTGAAGTCTTTTATCTAAAAGAACTTCTAATGGATTCATATTTGTGTTTTCTAATTTAAACACTTCGATAAATAAGTTGGCAATTTCTAAAACACTATTCTTTAGTACTTCAGGGTAGGATGCATTTAAGCAAGTGTGATTGATGTTATCATATAAAACCACTTTTACGTTGCCGCCTTTTTTCTTGATTTGTTCAGCAAATTTTTCCGTTTGTGTGTAATGGCATAAGTCATCCTCTTTTCCGTTTAACAATAAAGTACTGGGGGGATTCTTCCTTAAATTGTAAAATGCAGATGCTTTTTTACTTTCCTTTTCCGTCGCTAATCCATATAATGCTCTTCCTTTTTGACTTGGAAACGTTGATTTTTCTTCTGAATGTTCTACTAAGTTATACATGCCTTCTGCACCCACAAATAATTTGCAGTTTTTATATTTCTGAGCCATAACTGCTGCCAATGTGGAGCCTGCTGATGCGCCTCCAAAACCAATTCTAGTTAAGTCTGCATTGTATGTATCTGCATTGTCAAAAAACCATTTAACAGATGCCTCTAAATCTTTTATAGCATCCGCAAATGTTGCATTATTCCCTTTACATCTATATGCCAATCCTACATAAATAACCTCTAATTGATCCGCTAGAAAATTTGCGTCGATACTAAGCCTTGCGGATGGGACATACATTGCATCACCACCATTCCACCCACCTCCATGAATAAAAAAATAAACGGGACTTTTACCAGTGGCTTTTTTAGGTATTTTTATTCGAATAGGAATATCATATCCACTTACTTTTGTTGCTATAGTGTCTATGGGTTTTTGGGCAGTGCCCTGTAAAAAAGAACAACAGGCTAAAAAAACTAAAATTAATTTGGTTATTCTTTTCATGTTAATTCACAAATTCGGCATAAGGTCTGTTTGGAAACGTCTCTAAACTTTTTGTTAATAACAGTTTAAGTTCTGCTGCTTTTTCTTTGTTGTTTTTAAAAATATTCTCCTTTTCACGTGGATCCTTAACTAAATCAAATACTTGATCAGCATCAAAATAAAAAGCACTGCTTTTAGATGCAATATTTCCCAAATGACCATTTCTGGTGTAATAGGGGTATTTAAGTTCTGCACCTTTCCAGCCTTTAAATGTTAATCCTTTATTGATTCTATTCTGTTTTTGTTTATCATATCTCACAGAAATGTATTTCCAATCTTTAGTCATCACACTTCTTGCGTAACCCATCTCAAAAAATAAATAATCATGCACTGGTTTTTTAGTTCCTTTTAATACTTTTTTTAAACTAACACCGTCTAATGTTGATTTTACAGTCTTTAATTTTATCCCTGCTAGATTTAAAAAAGTAGGCGTAAAATCAATATTTTGAACTAACTCGTTATACTCTTGGTTTGGTTTAATTCCATTTGGCCAATGCATCATCAAAGGAACTTTTGTTCCACTTTCATACAAGCTCGTTTTTCCTCCGTTGTAGTTCCCATGATCTGAAGTAATTATAATAATGGTATTTTCATAAATTCCTTCTGCTTTTAGTTTATCTACAACGGCACCAACTGCATGATCAAACCAACGCAACCAAGCATGTGCTACTTTTTTATCGAGGTTTTTGACTTCTTCTTTGATTTCTTCTCTAGTGGGTAAATAGGAATAATCTGCATCCACTAGACCTTCTCCCGTAAATTTTGGATTTGAATCTAAACCTCTAAAATATTTTCCATTTTTCATATTATATGGAGCTGGACCATGAGGAACCGTTTCGCTGTAATATAAAAAGAAGGGATCTTTTTTGTTTTCATCGATGAATTCTAAAGCAGCCTTATTTTTCCACTCTATATTATGAACATTTAATGAATCATTATATTGTTCTCTTAAATTTCCTGCATAAACTCCGTTTGCATAATCAAAACCATATTCTTTAATTACTTCTGTCCATTTTTGATGGTTCTCATACATTTTTTTAGAAACTGCTGGGTCATTTGGATCTGCATTTTTTGCATAGGTTTGAAAGCCATTTTTTGTCCAATTTTTTTTATTGTTAACGATGTTATGTTCTACAATATGACTTTTACCAACAAAACCTGTTTTGTACCCCACTTCTTGTAAAAGTCTTGGTAAGTTTGGTTTGTCTTTTTCTATTTCCGTATTATTTTCTACTCTTGTCATCGTTCCTTTAGGATGCATTCTCATAAAAGCAGGGCCTTCAGATCTTCCTGCATAACGTCCCGTTAGCATTGTGTATCTACTTGGCACACATACAGAACTTGATACATATGCGCTGTTAAAAATCATACCGTTCTTTGCCAAGTCATCTATAATGGGTGTGTGCACTTCTTTATCCCCATTAAATCCAAAAGGACGCGATTGAATTCTCTTTTCTGAATCTAAAGGAACAACAGCACTTTGATCATCTGTCATAATGAAGATGATGTTTGGTTTTTTAGAATTTTGTGCAATTGATTTAATATTGCTAATTAGTATTAAAAAGACTATAAATCCAATGGTTTTATAAGTATTAAATATCATTTGTGGTTATTTATTTTTGTTATTTATTTCTTGCATTCCAATTCCGGAAACTTGTGTTTTAAAATCAGCATAAAACGTTCTAAGCTGCGCTATTTTTTCTTGATTTTTTGCATCATTAATTCCATTATTTAGCTCTAAAGGATCGTATGTTCTATCAAAAAACATATCTCCAAATTCTCTGTAATCTCGTCTAGGATTTACAGGATTTGGCTTCATAATCCCCAGTTTTTCATTTTTACCGATTACTGTGGCTTGAAACCAACTTTCAGATACGATATAATCTCTGTTCAATGGTTTTTGTTCCAAGAGTAATTTCGCGAGTGATACGCCTTCAAAATTGTATTCTAAATCGGGGGTTTTTAAGTCTAAAACATCGATTAGAGTAGGGATAATATCTACCAAAGTTACCAGTTCAGCAGTATGTTTTCCTTGAAGTGTTTTTCCTGGAATTCTAATCATTAAGGGAATGTTTAAAATATCTTCATAAATATTATGACCGGCCGCAGCTTTCTCTACCATGCCATGGTTCCCAACAAAATCGCCATGATCTGTGGTATAAATAATGATCGTTTCTTCTGTGATATTTGCTTTGTCTAAAGCTTGCAAAATCTCGCCAACGTAATGGTCTACTTCTGTGACTAATGCGTAATAGGCTCCAATATAATCTCTCCAGAGTTGTTCGTCTTCAAAAGCCTTGTCCATGTTCCATACTTTATTACCTCCATTTCTTTGGAACTGTAATAAGGGTGGCAAATCTTTTGTGGGTTGGTAAAAACTTTCGGGCATTTTTATACCACTTTTTAATTTTGTGCCCTTTCCCCATTCGGAAACTGTATACATATCCATGAATTTCTTTACAGGAGTGTAGGGTTGATGTGGTCTGTAGAAAGAAGAAAAACAAAAGAAAGGTGTATCACTATTTTTTTGTTGATCAATCATATTAATGGTTTCTAATGCAGTGTAAGCCTCCATTGTATATCCAAATGGTAATTTAGAAATACGTGTCCCTAAATCAGCGATAGGTATATTGGCGTTCGCATCGTTACTACCAATAGGTCCTTTCCCGAATTCTGCAGCCCAATCATAAGAGAATTCACTTTGATAGCCTTGTGTTGTAACCCAGCTTAAATAGTTGCCATTATCGCCTTCTTCTGCGTGTACCTCTTTTTTAACATCCCAACCTTTGTCTCCTCCACCTTTTAAATGTCTTTTTCCAAAAGTATAGGTTTTGTATCCATTGTATTTAAAAATACTAGCTAACGAAGTCGCCTTGTCTGTAACAGAAGTTTCTTCATTATTATTCATTAACCCTAATGTTCTTGGATAGAGTCCTGTCATTAAAGACATTCTAGAGGGGACACAAACACCTCTTGTTGCATAGGCTCTATCAAAGACCACAGATTCAGTTGATAGTTTATCGAGATTTGGAGTAATGACATCTGGATGATTTTCATAACCCATTGTCTTTTTGTTATGTTGATCGGAAAATAGTAACAACACATTTGGCTTCTTCTTGTTTTTAGTTTGATTTATAAGCCCACTTTTAGACTTGCAATTAAACATCAACAACAAACAACCAACAATTAGTACTATTATTTTATTTTTCATTTTAATTATTTTTCCAAATTTCCTTGGAAGACTTTTCTATTACTTTTGATAAATAGGTCTTTGCTTTATCAACAACTGCTATTTCTGTTTTAGCAAGATTTGTAGATTCCTTTTTATCTTTAGTTAAGCTAAAAAGCATTTCAGCATTCATCTTTCTTTTTGTGTCTTTATTTTTTTCTTCAATGAATTTCCACCCTTCAAAACGAATTGCTTTTCTGCCTTGTGCATCTCTATGCACTAAAGGGGGTCTTTCGTAAAATTGATTTGGTTTTAAAACGGCCTTTTTAAAGCTATAACTATCTGGTGCATCTTCTAAATCTAACCCTTTATTATTACCAATATAATCTGCTAAAAAACCATAAATATCAATTGTTGAGATAGTTACATTAGAAGTTTTATCTTCTTTTATTTTCTTTGGATGATTTACAATAAACGGAATTCTAAATCCTCCATCCCAAATGGTATGTTTATCACCTTTATAATCTCCATTAATTTGTAAGCCTTTATTAATGGCAAAATTTTCTGGCATTACAAGATTTTTCTTTCTAGGAATATCTCCTCCATTATCGCTCGCAAAAATGATAATGGTGTTTTCTCTAATACCTCTTTCTTCTAGAAATGCAATTAAATCTCCTAAAGAACGGTCTATATCTTGAATAAAATCTCCATATGCACCTGCGTTACTTTTACCTCGCATTTGCGGACTAGGTACTATGGGATGATGAACTGCAGCTGCTGCATAGTATAAAAAGAATGGCTGGTCTTTACCCAAACTTTTCATCCACTCTATAGATTTGTTTGTTAAATCATCTGTTACTTGCTCTGTAACTCTTTGTGGGGCATCATATCCTTGGTATTGTTTTCCATAAAATGATTTTCCGTAAGGAGAAATTTTATCAGAACGCAATCCATAAATCTTGTTATTTTCAATGTAAACTTTATGTCCATCATCTAAATTATTAGGCAATGCAAAACTATAATCCAATCCATAATCTGTTGGAGCAGGATAAATATTTCCTAATAAATTATTGAACTTTTTTTCTTTAAAACCTAAATGCCATTTACCAACCATTGCTGTCTTATAACCTAAAGATTGCATATATTTTGGTAATGTTTTTCTTTTCACATCAATTAAAGCTGTGTCGTTCATATTAACAACCCCTTTTTTAAGTTTTGTTCTCCAAGAATATTGACCCGTCATTAATGCATATCTAGTGGGAGTGCATACAGAACCTGTTGTATATGCATTTGTAAATTTTACGCCTTCTTTGGCTAATTTATTTACGTTTGGCGTTTTTATTAATGCTTCTTGTGCGCCATAAATATTGGTTGAGCCGTAACCAAAATCATCAGCAATAAAAACGATAACATTTGGTTTTTTTGATTGTGAAAAAATTATTGAGTTACTAAAAATAGAAACTATAATTATCAAATACAGTTTTATACTTCTTTGCATACTTGTTTTTTATATCATTATGAGCTACTAGATTCATACTTTTTAAATACTCTAAAACCATACCAAGCTATAAAAGAGAAACACAGTAATGGTAATATAAATGAAAAGTTTACTTCTGAAACTCCCATAATCGAAGTGTCTGCAACACCATTTCCACCAGCATCAATAATAATTCCTTGCAGTTTTGGCATTAATGCACCTCCAACGATTGCCATAACCAAACCTGCAGAACCTACTTTAGATTGCTCTTCTGACAAACCTCCTAAAGCAATACCATAAATGGTTGGAAACATTAAAGACATAAAGAAAGATATACCCACTAAACAATATAAACCAATAATACCTTGAATAAAAATAGTTCCTAAAGAAAAAACCATTGCTAAAACAGCAAAATACATTAGTAATTTTCCTGAACTAATAAAACGTAATAAATACGTTCCAATAGCTCTACCAACCGTAAATAAAACAAAGGCAGCCATTTGATAATAACCTGCTGTAACACTATCCATACCTATGCCTTCTGCATATTGATAAATATAAGTCCAACACATTATTTGCCCACCAACATATAAAACTTGAGCCAACACTCCAGATGCATATTTAGAGTTTTTACCTAAAGAAGCAAAAGTTTCACCAATTTTTGGCATTTCACCCTCGGCTTTAGATTGTGGCATTTTACTAACTAAAAAAATCACAAAAACTACTGTAATAAACAATCCTAATACTACATAAGGATCTCTAATCACCAATAAATCAGTAGTTCTAATAAGCGTTTTAGAAGCTTCCTCAAGCGCACTAAAATCAACAATATCATCAGACTGTAAGTTCTTTAAAACAAATTGTTGGGCTACAAATAAACCAGCAATTAATCCAACAGGATTAAAGGCTTGTGCTAAATTTAAACGCTGTGTAGCTGTTTCTTTTGCTCCCATTGCTAATGCATAAGGATTTGCTGCTGTTTCTAGAAAAGCCAAACCAAATGTTAATACATATAAACCCAAACAAAAGAACATAAAGCTTTCTGATTGCGCTGCAGGATAAAATAATAATGCTCCTGTTGCATATAGAGCTAAACCAATTAAAATACCTACTTTATAAGAATATTTACGCATAAACATTGCTGCTGGCAAAGCCATACAAAAATACCCACCATAAAAAGCCATTTGTACCCAAGCTGCTTCAGAATTAGATAATTCTAATACTTTTTTAAAAGCCTGAACCATTGGATCTGTAACTGCGTTCGCAAAGCCCCATAATGCAAACAATGAGGTAACAAGAATAAAAGAAATTAAATTCTTTTTAGGTACTACAGGTATTTTTTTTAAATCTTTCATTATAAGTTTAGTTGATGTTACTCTTTAATTATTTAGGTAAATTACCCATTTTAAATTCCATTTTTCCTCCAGCAATTAACTGCTCGTGTGTAAAAAATGGAGTATCTAATTTTTTTCCATTCAATTTAGTAGTTTGAATGTATTTATTGTCCCGACTATTATTTTTTGCTTTAATCACAAATTTCTTACCTGTTGGTAAATTGATTTCTACTTCATCAAAAATTGGACGACCAATAGAATATGTCGTATTTCCTGGGCTAAAAGAATAGAAACCCATCGCATTTAATACGTACCACGCAGACATTTGTCCACAATCTTCATTACCTGCCAATCCATTTGGATTATTAAAATACAACTCGTTCATAATTTTGTCTGTAACTTCTTGTGTTTTCCATGGTTGACCCACAAAATTATACATGTGTGCAATATGATGACTTGGCTCATTTCCGTGCGCATATTGACCAATTAAACCTGAAATATCTCCAGAAACATCATCTCCAGTTAATTCTGAACTTGTAGAAAATAAAACATCTAAATTTTTAATAAACGTCTCTTTTCCGCCAACTAAATCTACCAAACCTTCAACATCATGAGGTACAAACCAAGACCATTGATAAGCATTTCCTTCAGTATAATCATCTTTTCTATGTTTAGAAAAACGAGGATCAAAAGGCTCACGCCATTTTCCATCTTGATTTTTTCCTCTCATAAAGCCAGTTTTGGTATCGTAATATTGTGTGTATTTTTTAGAGCGTTTCATAAAATGGTTGTAATCATCTGTTTTGCCTAAATCTTTTGCCATTTGTGCAATACACCAATCATTATAAGCATATTCTAAGGCTTTAGAAACAGATTCATTTTCTAAATCCGCAGGAATAAAACCCATTGTCTCATTATAGAGCTTACCTTTCGGCATCAAAATGTTTTTTACTTGTTTTGATGGAAAAAATATATCTGTAGTATCATACTTTGATGCGTGAACGACTGCTTCATAGGCTTTCTTCACATCATAACCTCTAATTCCTTTATTATAGGCGTCTACAATTACTGGCACAGAATGATAACCAATCATACAACCGGTGTAATTCCCTTGTAATTCCCACATTGGTAAAATACCACCTTGATCGTATTTTGTTAAAAGTGTATTTATAAATTCGTTAGTTTTATCAGGATCAGTAATTGTCTTTAAAGGATTGTATGCTCTAAAAGTATCCCACAAAGAGAACACTGTATAAATTTTTTCTTCATTAGATTGATGAATTTTTCTATCCATTCCCCTATATCTGAAATCTACATCAGAAAATGTATTTGGACTTATAGAAGTGTGATATAATCCTGTATAAAAAATTGTTTTCTCATCTTCCGTACCTCCCTTTACATTAATTTTTGATAATTCCTTTTTCCAAGTTTCATGAGCTTCATTTTTAACTTTATTAAAATCCCAATGGTCTATTTCTGCGTCTAAATTTTTACTAGCACCTTCATAATCTACAGAAGAAATACCCACTTTTGCTAAAACTTCTTCGCCAGCTTTGGTATTAAATGTTAATACAGCCAATAATTTTTTAGACATTCTATTTGGTAAGGCATCAATTTTTTTACCATTTTCGTAAAAAGTAACTGTAAAAGGTTTATTAAATTTTGCTTTAAAGAAAATATCTTGAGTTACAGCCCAACCACCAGAACCTTTATAACCAGAAATTTCAGTATCAGAAATCAATTGAAATTGGTGATTTGGTTTATGATCTGGGTAAATAGTATGCGATAAATCTATAATGATTCCCGATTTCCCTTCTTTACGGAACTTATATTTATGAAAACCAGCTCTTTTAGTAGCCGTTAGTTCAGCTTTAATATCGTAATCCTTTAATAAAACCGAATAAAATCCTGGGGAAGAAACTTCATCTTCATGACTAAATCTAGAACGATATCCTGCATCCGGATCTTCTGAAGTTCCTGGAATTACTTTCGCTTCACCTGAAAAAGGCATAAATAAAAAATCACCTAAATCACTAATTCCTGTTCCACTTAAATGTGTATGAGAAAATCCTAAAATTGAAGAATCTGTATGATGATATCCGCCACAAGCATCCCAACCTAAAGTTCTTGTATCTGGACTTAATTGCACCATTCCATAAGGTGTAGTTGCTCCTGGAAACGTATGTCCATGACCACCTGTACCTATAAAAGTATTTACATACTTAGAGTTGTCAATTGTTGTTTTAGTTGAATTATTACTAGATAAAATTCCAACTAAGATTGTAAGGAAGATTAATGTAGGGATTTTTATTTTGATCATTCTTATTTGAATTTTATTTTTTAAAGTAACTAGGAATGTTTTCAAAGTCTTTTCCCCAATTTTTATTAGGATATTTTCCCATTTGCAGAGTGATTGTTGCTCCATCGATAAGATCATCATGCGTAAACCAAGGACCTTTTAGTTCTTTACCATTTAATGTTGCAGCCTGAATGTATTTATTAGTTTTATTACAGTTTGGTGCATGTATAGTAAACTTTTTACCGTTAGGCAAATTGATACTGATTTTTGAAAATAAGGGGCTACCAATAGTATATACAGGAATTCCTGGCGTTATTGGATAAAAACCCATTGCAGAAAAAACTACGAATGCAGACATACCTCCACCATCTTCATCACCTGGAATACCAAAAATATTATCTTTAAACCACGTGTTTAAAAGCATTCTTATTTTCTTTTGCGCTTTCCAAGGCGAATCTGTAAAATTGTATAAATATGGAATATGAAAACTTGGTTCATTCCCCATAGAATACTGTCCTACAATACCCGTGAAATCAGGGAATCTTGCATTTAAAGCATACGTGCTTCTTCCTAAATCTTCTCTAAACATTTGATCTAAACGTTCTTCAAACGTTTTTCGACCACCCATTAATTCTTGTAATCCTAAAATATCTTGTTGGACATTCCATAGGTAGGTCCACCCATTATTTTCATCATAATAATCTCTACCGCCCATTCCGCCATCAAATTTTGGATCGATATCAATCCAATTTCCTTTGGCATCTTTAGGCATAAAAAATCCTTTTTCTTTCCAGTATAAATTTTTGTAATTCTCTGCAGTTTTAGAAAAATATTTATAATCGTCTTCTTTACCTAATTCTTTTGCAAATTGCGCCAAAGCCCAATCATCATAACCTTGAGCTAAAGTTACTGCAACAGATTGTCTTTTTTCAAAACCGTGCACTCTTGGTTCAGTTTCCTTTTCTCCTGGATGTAATCCTGGAAAATAACCCAATTTTAAAGCCAATTTGTCCAATGGAGCAACTGCGCCCATTTTCCAAGGAATCATTGTGCCTTCTAATGCGTTTTTTTTCATTGCTTCGAAAGCTACTTCTGCATCAAAATTTTTAACTCCTTTTCTATGCGCATCTAATAACATGATGGTAGAATGAAAACCATTCATTGGAGGTGCATCGCCATGAATTTGCGGGAATTGAGGCAACCAACCAGATTGTTCATACATTCTTACATAAGAAGCCATCATATCTGATTCCATTTCTGGTTGTAAAATATAACGTAAAGGATGTAATGCTAAAAACGTATCCCAAACCCAATCATCGGCATAAAAATCTTGTTCGCCTTCGTGAATTTTTTTATCATAATTACTATAATATTTACCATCCTCAGTAATATTTATCATTCTTTCGTAAGAACGATATAAAGCTGTGTAAAAGGTTCTTTTGTAAGCTTCTGTCCCCCCTTCTACTTCTATTTGGTTTACTACTTCAGACCATCTTTTATGGGCTTTTTCTTTTATGTTTTCAAAATCGAAATCAGGAA
>Ga0208305_10000775_pt1 | contig 15500 bp, 11 predicted proteins | sample ColrivemetaGS741_FD_187605 | JGI IMG/M metagenome (GOLD analysis project Ga0208305, IMG submission 187605) | Estuarine microbial communities from the Columbia River estuary - Flood tide ETM metaG S.741 (SPAdes) (version 2) | ecosystem: Environmental > Aquatic > Marine > Intertidal zone >... | reverse complement strand
AGCCAGAGTATCAACGCCTGTCATGATCGCTAATCGGTCTCCGAATCTGTTTTTTATTCTGGTAATGTTGGTAGTATCTCTTGTTGATTCCTTTACTGCTTGAATATTTAGACAACTATCAAGTAACTCAGCAAACATATCTAAAGTCACTTCAATTTTATAATCGACTGGATTATTATAAATCATGATGGGTAATGATGTGCTATTAGCCACGGCTTTAAAATATTCCACTACTTCGGCGTCACTGGCTTTATAGCGCATAGGCGGCAGCATCATAAGGCCTTTTGCACCATCTTCTTCGGCTGTTTTAGCTAAATGTATCGCTGCTTTGGTAGTTTGCTCAGCAATATTCATAAGCACAGGTACTTTACCCTTAACAAACGCCACCGTTTCTCTGGTTAAAATACGTCGTTCCTCATCCGTTAAAGTGCTGGCCTCACCCAAGGTACCTCCTAAAACAATGCCGTGCACGCCAGCCTCCAATTGTGCTTTGATATTGACTTTAAACAACTCTAAATCTAATTCATCATTTGCAGTGAACTGCGTTGTTACTGCCGGCATGACGCCTTCCCATTTTATGCTCATACTATTCAATTTTTATAACTGTAAAATTACTTTATATTAAAGCAAATTAGTCACCTCTTCTTATCCATTTTTAATACTATATTATCCTATATTTACATTTTATTAAATATTATGAATAGTATTAATGAAAGTCTATCCTTTTAAAATACCAAAACCATTACATGATTCATTAGTTTATCAGGTAGATCATGATATTGCGTTTTATGATAAACTGCATCAACATGAAGACATTCAATTAAGTTTTATTGTTGAAGGTGAAGGCACATTGATAGTTGGAGACAGTATAAATCAATATAAAAAAGATGATATTGTTGTTATTGGAAGCAATTTACCTCATGTATTTAAGAGCAACTTAACTTATGGTAAAAAGTCGCATATGCTGACCCTTTTTTTTGCTAAAGATTCTTTTGGAAACGATTTTTTTGAACTTGAAGAATTAAAAGAGCTTACCGCTTTTTTTAAAAGAGCCGCTCGTGGTTTTAAAGTAACCTCCTCTAAAAAAGCCATTTCCCTGTTGTTTATGCAACTTGAAAATGCTTCAAAATTATCTCGGTTTTTAATTTTACTGGAATTATTAAAAAAAACGTCTGTTTGTAATTACATGAGCTTATCATCCTTCATTTATGATAAAAAATATAAAGAGCCCGAGGGCAAGCGGATGCAAGACGTCTTTGACTATACCATGACACATTCTAATAATGATATTTCACTAGAAACCATTTCTGAAGTGGCCAACATGACCAAGAATGCCTTTTGTAAATATTTTAAAAAACGAACGAATAAAACCTATTTCAGATTTTTAAATGAATTGCGCATAGAACATGCATGCAAACTATTAATTGAAGAAACAGAGATGGGAATAGCAGATGTTGCATTTAGATCAGGGTTTAAAAATATATCGAATTTTAATCGCCAATTTAAAATGATAAAAAAGAACAAACCAGGTAACTTTAGGAAGCTATAAAATCTACATCATTAAAATCATATTCCAGTTGTAAAATTTCCAAATACTCAACAATTGAAAATATATTTTTAAACAATTTCCTTTGATTCATTCTATTACCAATATCTTGAATATTATATTGAATTATTAAATCCTTGTTAGACTCTATAGCCCAAATAAGTTTATTAAAATCTTTAAAACCATTAAAAGAATTCATATTTATATAACCAATATGATTTAATTCATCACTATTAAATAAATACCTAGCACCAGCCTTTATGGCTAATTCCTGTCCTTTGTTCCGTTTTATATCTACAATACTTACATTGGAATGAAACTCATCTTTTAACGATTTGAGAATCTCTAACGTTCTGTCCTTACTCCCATTATTAACAAAACATAAAGGTGTTAAATTTGTTTTGTTTAATAAGTTTAAAAACAACTCTTTCTCTATTTCATTTTCATTATTATGAAATATTATGATGATACCAATTTTCATTATCAATGTTTTTTGTTTAAAAAAGTTTAAATCGTTTTATGTTTTATTGCTAATTGAAATTCTATGTTATTATTAGTTGCTTTTTTATTATTTGTTCTGTAAACCCAAGCTATTTGAGCTAATTGAAATACAATTTTAACTGAATCTTTCATCGACAACTTAGAACCATCTGCATGAATCCATCTTTTTAATGGCTGTTCACAAATCAATCTTTTGGCTTTTTCAATACCGTAGAAACCAGTTATTCTTTTGAAAATTTCAACATCAAAAATCCATTTTGTAACAAACTTTTCACCGAAAGAAATTTCAATCACATCTTTATGGAAAATTTTAGCACCACATTGAGTGTCTTTAAAATCCATTTTTAAAATTTTTCTGATAAAAAGATTTATTGTCATACTGATAATCTTTCTGGCAGATTCTTTGGTAATATTTGCTCCCATTCTTGAGATTCTTGAACCACTTACAATTTTAAATTCTGAATGTTCAATCGTTTTTACTAAATCATCAAAATCTGCTAAATCTGTAGATAAGTCGGCGTCTAAAAAACCTATATAATCCAAGTCTTCTTTTTTAGCCATATGCAGCATTCCTAATCGTACTGCTTCAGCTTTCCCTCCGTTTTTATCGCAATCATAAACTGTAATAAAATCTTCTCTGCCTTTTTGTAAATGATGAAGTACTTCTAGTGTTTTGTCTTTACTGCCATCGTTTACAAAACATAAATGATAGCCAGAATTTTTATCTATATAATCTGTAAACTCTTTGCTTAACAAACGTTCTTCTTCATTGTAACAAGGGATAACCACACCAACACAACGCTCTTGTATCATTACATTGCTTTTTGCAACAGCATTTTGCACTTCTGGCGCGCCTATTAATCGTTTTACACGAGCACATATTTCGTTTAAACTTAATGGCTTTTTCATGTAATCATTAATTCCTAATTCAAAACCTTCCGTAATAATTTCATCTTGAGTGTTTCCCGATAAAACCATTATTTTAGTAGCAGAATTTTTCGAAATTCTTATGTGCCTTACAACTTCCAAACCAGAAACTCCGGGCATATTGATATCTACTATAACTAAATCTGGATTAAAAGATTCATATAATTCCAATCCTTTAACTGCATCTGTTTCTATTTTTACTTCATATCCTAATTCGACTAATCTTTTTTGTAAAGGAAGTAAAACTAATTGTTGGTCATCTATTGCTAAAACTTTCATAATAAGTTAATTTTATTTGTTATTGATGGTTCAAAAGTACTATGGAAAGCCTTGGTTAAAATTGAAATTAGTTTAACCTATATTTAAGTGTCGATGAATGGCCGATTGCTGTAGATAATTAAAAAATGAACCACTGTTTAATTTATTTATCTTTACAATGTTGTTATAGCTTAGTATTTAAATGTAATATTAATAACTAATGATAGATTGAAACGGGAATGATTATATGAATGTTACAACTCACCTATAACCGCTAATGAAAACAACCAGTTGAAAGAAACCTCAAATAAATACTTAATTACTGCACTCCTTTTAGGATTAGCTTTTCATGGGAGCTCTATCTTTTTTACTTTAGAGACTACCTATGATGCCTTAATCCACTTATTTTTTGCAGATCACTATGCAAATAGTTGGTTTGAACCTTGGAATTATGAGTGGTATACAGGGTTTACGGTGCAAAGTTATCCACCATTGGTGCATCAATCTATTGCTTTACTATCCATGATTGGCGGCTTAAAATTTGGGATGTTTACCGTGGCACTTATCTCTATTATATTATTTATTACAGGCGTATACAGGTTTTCATTAGTGATTACATCTAATAAAACGGTTGCTGGTTATGCTTCTATTTTGGCAGTATTTTCATCGTCTTTTGTTGAAACGCTCCATATTTTTGGGCAATTGCCCAGTATTATTGGTATTTCTGTTTTAATGCATGCTTTACCAGAAATCTACTTATGGTTGAAAACTGGTAAGTTATGGTATTTAGCAACTTCCTTATCTCTGATTGCTGTTACCGTGACATCACATCATGTAACACCTATTTTTGGAATGGTGTTTTTTATCTTTCCTCTTATTGGAATGGTTATTATGGATGTATCCAGAGAACAGGTCAACTCTATGAAAGAAGTCACTTTTAAAGTCTTTTTAAATAGTTTTTTCAAGCTCTTTAAACGTATTGTTAGTTTTGGGGTTTTGTCATTAGTGTTAATTGTGGGTTGTATTCTTCCTTATTGGATTAACTCAAAAGCAAATCCAATTACACAAGTTCCAATTCCACATGGATCACGTGATAATTTTTTAGACATTACCTCCTCTGGCTTAGTGTTTTTCTTAATTCCTTGGGGCGTTTTACTCATCTTATTACCATATATATTTTACAGATATTACAGCAAGCGCTATCTGTTTTTTGGATTATCTATTACCATTTTAACCGTTTTAGGGACTGGAGGCACTACGCCCATACCGTTAAAAGTATTAGGTGAGACCGCTTTTAATATTTTAACACTCGACCGTTTTACACTTTGGGCATCCATTATGTCATTACCAATTTTAGGTGAATTTGTTTATCGTTTTGTTGAAGGGGATTTAAAGGAACTTATTCAGACTAAATTTGGAGCCATTTATCATCGTATCATTGGTGGTTTATTAGCTGGATTATTTGTTTTTATGGTGATTTTCACTATGAGTTTAGGCTATTTCAGGCCGTCTCAACCACAAAAAATAAAGATGCTGCCTATTGTGAATTTCTTAAATCAGGATGATCACGATAAATGGCGTTTTTTAACTTTAGGCTTTGGAGACCAAATGGCATGGCTAAGTGCACAAACAAATGCGATGACTGTAGATGGAAACTACCATTCGGCAAGACGTTTACCCGAACTTACCACACGACCAATAGAGCGATTAGAAAATTCAAAATTTAAGGGTGTTGCAGGAATTGGATCTTTACAGCAGTTTTTAACCACTCCTGAAAAGTACAATCTCAAGTATATTTTTTCTAATGATAAATTTTATGACCCTATTCTCTATTTCTGCGGCTGGCAACGACTAAGGCAATTAGAAAATGGAATTATGGTTTGGGAACGACTTAACATTCCTCCTGTTTCTTCCATTTTACCAAAAGAAGATGTCGCTAGATGGCTTAAAATTCTTTGGGGAATTATGCCTTTTTTAACCGTTTTAATTGCCTTCATTTTAAACATACAAATGCTATGGGTAAATGCTTTAAAAACAAGAATTAAACCTATACCAGATTTTTTAAAACACTCTGTTAGTTATAATAAATTTTCAAATAATGTATTAAGGATTACGCACCTTTGGTCGTTTGTATTAGCCATAGCAGTATGTTACGGCATATATTTATTCTATTTGAAAAACGATTCTCAACGAAGTCCGGAAAACGCTATTATAGCTTATTATGACGCTTTAGATTTTAAAGAATTTGAAAAAGCATATAGCCTAATAAATCCAGAAAACAACTTGCCTATTGCCCAATACATGTTAGAAATTTCTGTTACTGATGGACTGTTAAGTAGTTATGCTAAACTAGATGCTATTGATACTGAAATTACCAAACACAATGACAGTGTAGTATCTGCAAAAGTAACAACCAATTGGATTACACCTTTGGAAAAAATAGAGAAAGTTGAATATAAATCCTTATCCAGACATAACGGAAAATGGTATTTACAACCTGATGATTTAAATAATGATTTACCTCCAGATCAGTTGTATTCCGATAATGGTACACAATATTTCAATCAAGGCAGACGACGCATAACCACCGAACAAACACATCACGAAGATGTTTTGAAACAACCAGTTTTAGAAGTGATTTCGGCTAAACTGGTGAAGTATAATAACCATTATGTGATTATTGGTGAAGTTCAAAATATAGACAATGTACCTGCAGACGTTATTTTAAAAGGAACTTTATATAATGATAACAATAAGGAATTGGCTACGTATAATGCGAAATATCATGTAAAGCATAAATTAATGCCGAAAGAATCGAGTAGTTTTAGGATTAATTTTGAAGGCATTGCATGGTCAAAAACACAAGATTCTATTCCAGACACCTTTAATCCAGATCAATTTACACCTGTTGAATTTGAAGAACAGCCAACCAAATTTAACTTGCAAGTTGCCGGCAATGTGTCTGGTTCAGATTTGTATAAAAATGTAGTATTGAGTGGTATCAATATTAAAAAGGAAACTATAAACGGAAACCTTTTTAATAGCGGAATCCAGGAGATTACTGTGCCTCAACTTTTAGTGACGTATTATGATGAAAATCAAAATATGGTTTGGGTTGATCATTTATTTGTAAAAGAAGGAATTAGACAACAACGTAAACAAGATTTTGAATATCAAATTTTGAAAGACGGGAATGTAAAAATTATTAATGATGATATGAAAAATATATTTGTGAACGGCTTGCCAAACAAAGACATTTCCTATAAAATAGTACCAAACAGGATTAAAAATCATACGGATACGCAGTTACAAAAAATTAATCATTCAGATTTTAGTTATATTAAAATTGAAATTAACACCTATATAGGTAGCCCAAATTAATGCAGTTTAAACACATACATATATTCCTTTTAGCTTTGATTTTATTATCAACTTTTACAGTTGCACAAAACAGTAAAACCATTAATAAATTTGAGTTACTAAGTACACAAACTGAATATGAAGTTGGTAGTCATATTGTTTTAAGATTTTCTACTTCAGCAGCTTTAAAACCATTTTTGTATTGCTCAAACAGTTATGGTTCAACTTTGTTGACTCCAACTTTTGAAGGTGATAAACTTCAATATTCTATACCTTTAAATATTTCAAAAAAAACAGGTGTTGTAACCTGGAAATTAATAAATGATGACATTTCACTTTCAGGGAAATTTAACCTTAACCCTAAGCAAGATGTTGCAACAATGGAAACCTATATTGGGCCAACAAGTATTGAAGCTGGAGGAACAGATTACACTATGTTGGTTGTTATTCCAACAGACTCTTTAGATAACCCAGTTCAAACAAACATCTTAGTAAATGCAAAGCATCAGTTTTTAGATGCAGAAGAAAGTGATGAGATTTATACCAATAACTTAATTGCTTACAAAAATATTTATTCAAAAACTGAAAGCGGACGCATGTTAGTGTCTTCCGAAAGTTTAGGAACTAACTCCAAAGAATTTACTATTAATATAGCTGCTGCTATTCCAACTAACTTCACCATCTCATTAAAAAGACCACATGAGTATGCTGATGGCAATCAGATTACAACTTTTTCAACTTCAGTTATACGAGACAATAAAAAAAATGTAGTTAGTGATGGAACTTTTGTTACCTTTTTTATAACAAATCAAAAAGGAAACATTTTAAAAACCTCAGGAATTACTATTGAAGGTATTGCCCAAGCTAAAATGATTCATCCAGATTTTGAAGACAATTGGAGCGTCAAAGCCTATGTTGAAGGCATGGCAGAAAGTAATAAAATTACCGTAAATTACAAACAAGTTATAAAAGATTTTGACGTTGCCTTTTCAAAAAATAATCGCGAAATAACAGTTGGTCCTTTGCAAAGCTTTATGAAGCAAATGATTCCAGATGGACTGCAAGTAAAGCTATTAGTTTATAAAAATGAAACACTTATTGAGACCTATAAAAGAACCTCACTTAATGGTTATGCTCGTTTCAATTTAAAGCCAGACATCTTTAAAAATGATACATATCATTTAATTATACAAACCGCTGGAATTCAAAAAACTTTCAAAAATAAAACGCTATGGTAGGTTTTAACAAGAACATACTACGTACCATTTTAATAGCTTCATACATTATGGTTGTTGCTTTAATTATTTCTGGCATTAGCGCCCTTTTCAGTTATTTAAATACTGGCGCTGACCGAAGCGCCATGTTACATACTGAAATAAAAAAAGTTGATCAGTATTTGCCAAAATTTATTTGGGAACCTTTAAATAATGAAGGCAGGCCAATGGATACAGAAAATTTAAAAGCCATAGAAAATGACTATTTAGATGCATGGTATGTAAAGCAAGTGGCATACAGCACTAATAAAATTGATGGCATCAAAGATTATTATACCGATAGTGCAAGAGAAAATCTATACAGTTTTATTGAATTAAACAAAGCTGAAAATATAATCATTAAATCTACTACTTTAAATCATAATCCAACCTTAGAATTTTTTAGTGAAGATGGCCAATTAGCAGTACTTACTGATAGAGATGTTGTAGAATACAAACGTTTTTTTAAGGATGAAAAAATAGTGCTAGAAACCACTGAAATATCAGCTTTTAAAATAATTCTTTTATTGGAAGATGGGTTTTGGCGTATAAGACATTTAGTAAAAGAAAACTCTGAAACTTTCAAACAAATAAATAAAAGGGTTATCACCGATAGCCTAAACATAAAAGGGATCAACTACTACCCAAAAGCTACGCCTTGGGACATGTTTGGAGATAAATTTGATATAGATACAGTCTCTAAAGACTTTAAAATCATTAAAAATGCTGGTTTAAATACTGTTAGGATTTTTGTACAATATGAAGATTTTGGAAAAGCAGATGTCAACCCAGAAAAACTAGAAAAATTAAAACAAACATTAGATATTGCTGAAGACAACAACTTAAAAGTAGTGTTGACACTTTTTGATTTTTATGGCGATTATTCAGTGTTAAACTGGACCTTGAATCAACGTCAAGCAGAAAAAATTGTTTCCATGTTTAAAGACCATAACGCTCTGTTAGCTTGGGATATAAAGAATGAACCAAATTTAGATTTTGAATCTAGAGGTCAAGATTTAGTGGTGGCTTGGTTATACCAAATGATAGATTTAGTAAAATCTATTGATGATACACATCCAGTAACAATTGGTTGGTCAAACCCTAAAAGTGCTTCCATTTTAAAAGATAAAGTAGATTTTGTGTCGTTTCATTATTATGAAGATTTAGACAAATTGGATAATGCTGTTAAAACTTTAAAAACGTTAATTCCCAATAAGCCTTTAGTACTTCAGGAATTTGGCGTCTCTTCATACAATGGGTTTTGGAAACCTTTTGGATCTACAGAAGAGGACCAAGCTAATTATTATAAAAAAGCCCAAGAAATTATTGCAGAAAACAACTTGCAATATATGTCCTGGACTTTATATGATTTTGCAGAAATACCAAAAGAAGTCGTGGGTAGACTTCCATGGAGAAAAGAGGCTCAAAAACATTTTGGCTTTATTTCTGAAAATGGAGAGAGAAAAGCCTCTTTTAAATTTATTGTTAAGCAATAATATTTTTAACGCCTTTTAATTGAGGTTCGTTTTTGTTCTGAATAATTGAATTAAAAGTATCTAAATACATATCGGCTATTTTGCTCATTGGTAAAGCAGTTGCAGCCTTATAATTTGCTTTACCTAATTCAATCCTGTAAGCATCATTGGTTACAATATTTTCAATGGCTTTTGCTAAACTTTCAACGCTTGTTGGCTCAAAAAATTCACCTTGATAACCTTCATCTTTAACTAAATGGGCTAAGTCGCCTAAATCCGGCATGACTACTGCTTTCCCATAACTTCCTGCTTGGTGTAAAACACCAGAGCTTCCTGTTGTTGATGTATATGGAAATACTACCACCGCACTTTCATTAAATAATGTAGAAACTTCATGTTCTTCAACATAACCAGTAAAACGTACTTGAGGCACATGTTTGTAATCTTCTTCTACTTTTGCCAAATATCCTGCTACATTAGGGTTATCGGTTCCTGCAATAACCACTTCTAAATTTAACCCAGTAGATTTTCGAACTATTTCAACCGCCTCAATCATACCCTCTACCTTTTTGTAAGTTCCAAATTTTCCAAAAGCCATAATTTGCATAGGTTCTGTTGGTACTTTGTAATTTGGTTCTTCTGGTATTTCAAAGGTTCCGTGAGGTATTAATTTTATATTTTTTGCGTTGTATTTATTTTCTAATACATCAACATATTTTTCAATAGTTACAGCCACTGTATCAGCTTGAAGAATTAATTTTGTCAACGTAGTCCCTATAAATCCGTAAAGTCTTTGCATTAGCCTATTTGATGTGAATCCAGCAGTTCCTAAATCTACTTCTTCCAAAATATTATGAAGTAATACAACATTAGGGATGCGCTTTAATTTGCAAACTAACGGCAACATTAACCCCAAAGCGGCAGCGATTTTTTTATCACCAAACTTCATGAATTGTAAATTGAATAATACCGCATCTGGCTTTGTAAGATTGATGGCTTTTGTCACATTAATAATATTAGTGTAACTATTAAATGACCAGCATTCTTTGATAATTATTTTACATCCATCTTCTGTAAAGTTGATGTCCTTTGCTCCTTCAGTTCTATCAGTCAATAAAACTAATTCTGTTATAGTTTCTTTTTGTCTGAAGTGTTTTACCAAATGGTAAGCATACTCATTTAAAGTTACTTTACTAGGTGGATATGCTGTTACGATTGCTAATTTCATGTTTACTAATTTTTTAATTATGGTACAAATTTGGATTATAAAATTTCAATATTTTGTTTGATGAAGATGGAATACTATTTTCTATAGACGAATGGAAAACATCCTTAGATTAAGCTTTTTTAAGTTTTAACGATTGTTGCTCAACTGCAAAGAATCCAATTTGAATTACAAGCAATAAAATCATCGCTATGATTTGCATGTGAACCACTTGCTGTAAGTTTTCATGAAAGAATATCACCAATACCATTTGAAGCATTCCAAAAACTCCTGAAATTATTACGGGGATATATTTATCAAGAGATAAATAGTAATATGCAAAGATATTAGAGACCGCAAACATTCCTGTAGCTACTGCGTATTTCCATAATAATGGCGCCATTGACAAATAACTTTTCCCAAACAATACGTTTATCATGGTTTCAGGAATTATAGCGCAGGTTAATACAATTATCAATGCGATAGTAGCAATATAGCCTACATATTTAAATAATATTGGCGCGGTTGATTTTCCTTCCTTCTGTAATTGAATCACTGTTGGCAACAGCAACATAACAAACATCCAGGCAATGAAATATACTATTCGTCCTATAAGTGCTAATGAAGCATAAAGTCCTGCCTCATAGGATTCAAAATAGTGCTTCACCAACAAAATATCACTGTTGTTAATAATAATTTGGGTCAGCTCATAAAAAGCAGTTAGCATGAAAAAGTTTCTTACTTGTTTACTTTTAGACGCATCAATAGATACTGTTTTAAATGAAACATTTTCAGTTTTAAATGGGAATAAACCAAACCCAAAAGAAATTAAAATTCCTACTGCAATGACCACTGAAGACTGTATATTAAACAGAAAAATTAATCCTAATGTAATAATAAGTCTGCTCAACATTTCTCCTTGATAGGTTATAGACAAAGATTTAAATTCCTTCTTTCCCTGAAAAACACCACGATTCACGCTCATTAAAAAATATAATGGCACGCCAATACCAAATATCACAAACATTGTGGATGATGAAGTATTAAAAATATGTTGTAAATGTTTTGAAAAAACAACAATTAACACGCCGAACAATAACCCAACAATTAAAGCATTTTTATATACTGATGAGATGAAATTTTTAAACAGAGCAGCTTCAAACAATACCGAAAATTTAGCTGTAACCAATTGGAATGTCATTGCTATAAAAGAAAGCACTAACAAAAAAGTTATAAGTACAGCAGCATCTGCAAATTGTTCTGGCCCAAGCAAACGGCCTAGTATAAGATTATATAAATAGTTTCCACCATTAACTACTAAAACACTTAGCATGAACAATTGTTCCGGAGAAATTTTTTTTGATTTAATTAAAGAGATGACTGCCATGTTTCTACAATTATAGTTTTATTGTTAAGCTACTTTAGTACAATCAAAACTTTCATAAATTTTAATACTTGCTTTACCTGTAATTTTAAAGTTGACACCATATATTAAAGAATCCATATGTAACTTGTATAATACAAGCATCCCACTAGTATCAATTTTGGTAACGTCATCAACATTTATAATTAAGTCCTTATAATCATTCATTAAAAATTTAAAATGATTTTTGAAAGATGATGCTGTTGTAGAATCAATTGTTCCTTGAACAAAAAAAGTTCCAGATCTTTCTTTAATTGTAAGTGCCATAATTTCTAAATTTTAGGTTATATTGTTTTGATTTATAGTACAAATATCCTTCAGAAAACATCGGAAGGCTTATAAATTTCGTTCATTGGTCGTTTGCTGTAGATGAATGATTCAATTGTATTGCCTAACTTGCAGATATATAAATGTAACACATCATGCCTACAAAATATCATCTAAGATTCATACTCTTCCTTATTACTTCTATTGTGTATTCTCAAGATATGCAGGAAGGCTTTACTTATTTAGAAACGGGTAAGTACGACAAAGCAGAAGTGTTTTTTGAAACTGTTTTAAAAGAGTATCCAGAAAACAAGACCGCCAAACTATGTTATGGCAGAGCTGTTGGCCTATTGGGTAATTCTGAAAAAGCGGTTTCCATATTTACCGACTTATTAAAAGTATATCCAAGCGATTTTGAAATTAAATTAAACTATGCCGAATCATTACTTTGGAATAAAAACTATAGTGATGCCAAAACTTTTTACGAGGGTTTAATTAAAGAAGATGACAAAAGTTTTCCAGCGCTTTTAGGATACGCCAACACCCTTTCTAATCTTAAAATCTATGATAAAGCTTTAATCTTTGTTAACCAGGCATTAGAGGTTTTGCCGGGAAACCCAAACGCTCTAACCTCAAAAAAATACATTTATTTAGGATATGCTTATCAGAACCAGCAAGCTCAAAATTATGAAGAAGCTGAAAAACTATTAAAAGAGAATTTATCACTTTTCAAAGATGACAAAGACACCTTACTTAATCTGGCAAACCTCTATTTAATTGCCGGCGAATTTGATAAGGCGGAAGAAACCTATAACCTCATAGGGTCTAATCCCAATGATAAAACAATTGCCCTCAACGGACTTGCTTTAGTAAAACATTTAAAAGGCAAAGAAAAAGAGGCTTTACTTTACAGCGAACAAGCCTATAATACCCTTCCAAATTTGCAGGATGCTGCGGTAATAAAGCAAACCAAAGAACGCTATATTCAAGCTCTTATTTGGAATAAAAAATATAAAGAAGCCAAAGATTTAATAGATAATCTAATTGAACAGGACCCCAATGAAAACTGGGTTTTAGCGCTACGCGCCACATTAAACATTTATAAAAGTGATTTTAATAAAAGCGTTGAAGATTACAACCGTATTTTAGTCAATGACAGCAGTTCATTTGATGGTAATTTAGGGAAAGCCAATGCCTTAAAAGCATTAGGATATTATGACGATGCTTATCAATCTGCCAATAACACTTTATCATTTTATGACAACCAAAAAGATGCCGCTAATTTTATTAAAACTTTAAACACCAGTTTCACGCCTTTTCTGGAAACCAAAGGATCTTATACTTTTGACAATGGTGATAATGAAGCGTTTTCCGTTCAAACGAATTTAGAATTTCCAACCTCAACCAAGTTTAAATGGTTAGCCAGTTATAGTTACAGAAACACAAGTAATAGCGTGACCAATAACAAAGCCAAATCAAACAATGTCTTATTTGGTTTAGCCTATCAGCTATTACCAAATGTCACTTTTAGTGGTAGTGCCGGTATCAGCTCAGCAAAAGCTGAAACCACTGATTACACACAACTGCTAACAGATCTTTCTTTTAACATAAAACCGTTTAAACTGCAGACTTTAGATATTGGTTACAAACGCGAAATACAAAGTTTTAATGCCGATTTATTAGACCGGGAAATTGTAATGAATAATTTTTATGCCAACTACAACATGAGCACAAATTTTAACCTGGGTTGGTTTACACAATACTATTACACCTCGCAAAGCGATGACAATGCCAGAAACCTGTTATTTACATCGTTATACTATAATATTTTAAGCAAACCATCATTAAAGGCGGGATTTAATTACCAATATATAACCTTTAAAGACCAGGTCCCTTCTATTTATTTTAGCCCGGAGAAATTTAATGCGACTGAAATTTTTATTAATCTAATTAAAGATGAAGCCATTACAAAACCAAAAGAATGGTTTTACGAGTTAACAGCAGCCATAGGTTATCAATTTATTGAAAACGATCCAAAACAAAGCACCTACAGAATACAAAGTAAAATAGGGTATAAATTTACAGAACGTGCCTTGTTAAACTTATACAGTACCCGAAGTAATATTGCTTCTGCCACTGCTGCCGGTTTTACATTTACCGAAATTGGTGTGCGTTTTAAATGGTATTTATTTAAGAAACCTGTTTTTAGGTAACGTTTGGTTTATAGCGCGTTTTAATGCGCTATATATGTTGTTTTGTAAAGTTCTTGGCAGCATTAATAGCCAGCTAGTTTTATTATTTCATTTGGCATAAGCTCACTTAATTCTAAAATGGATCTTCTAGACTTAATCATTGCTTTTCTTACTAAAAAATTTCCGGTTCGATAGCCTATATAGGTCCTGCCATCAGGGTGTTCACCCATGACCCAATCAGAGTAACTTGCATCGAGTGGAAGGGCTAAAATCTCCTTTACCCATTTATCGGCCTCATCAGTATAGGTATTTACCTCATTTATATTTCCTGTATATATTTCTGTAAATGCAACAGCTAATCCTTCATTAACCATTGCATTAGGGATTCCATAACTAAATTTGTTATCCTGTATAGCCCAACCACGAGACAAATGATGTAATTCGTGAAAAATTGTAGACTTGATACCTTGATATACCGAATCAATTACTCCTCCCTTGTAATTGTGTGATATTTGAATGAGGACCAGTGGTGGACTATTGGTTTCTGTCCTTCCAGTTACTCCGCTAACAATATCAAGATCCCAATCCACAGCCTCAACAATTACCTTTATACTATCCGGAAGTTTTAGTAAAAGACCTCGAACCTCATCTTCTGAATTGCTTATCACTTCACAGATGAAAACTTTTTGCGGTTCCGTAAATTTGAGAGAGTCTTCTTGAAAGACAACATCCACGTTCGCTATTGGGGATTTCTTCGAATTAGAATTGCAGGAAATAATGCATAATACTGGAATAATTAAAACAAGACTTCTAAGTATATTCATTTTATTTTTTTATAGGAAGACGACACATAAGATTTAATATTACGACAAAGACTAATTGTTCTCAAATTGCAAACAACTTAGGGATAAGAACACTTTTAAAAAAAGCTATTTCAAATCAATATGAAATATAGTACAAAAACAAGAAAGGGCAAAGAATTTAAATCTTTGCCCTTCCATAAAAAATAATTGCTATTAATTATTCAATTACAAAAGTTCCATTATAATTGTTATTGTTGCTGTCTTTTAAAATGTATTTGTAAATACCTTTTG
>Ga0208305_10000773_pt1 | contig 15506 bp, 18 predicted proteins | sample ColrivemetaGS741_FD_187605 | JGI IMG/M metagenome (GOLD analysis project Ga0208305, IMG submission 187605) | Estuarine microbial communities from the Columbia River estuary - Flood tide ETM metaG S.741 (SPAdes) (version 2) | ecosystem: Environmental > Aquatic > Marine > Intertidal zone >... | reverse complement strand
TGGTGATTATGCTCATACCAATCAGAAGAATTTATGTGAATTTCAACATTTCCAGCCCAAAGCTGGTTATTAATTTCAATTTTCGAATTTAAAAAATCAGGTCCTGTATCTAAATTTTCAATTCCAGTTGAAATAATATGGATGGTTTCATTACAAGTACCAACTAGTTTTTTAGATGAAAACAATCTTAGTTTCCATATAAAATGAAGTAATTTTTCTTTCATAGCAATTATAAAACTTTATAAATATAAAAATTAACGTTTACATTTAAAAATTGGATGTGAAAGTTACCTAAATTTCAATATATTTAAAGTAATTTTGTATTCATAAATTTATAATAAATGAACATAATTAATAGTTTAGAGTGGAGATATGCAATAAAGAAGTTCGATTCTGCAAAAAAACTATCAAATCAACAAATTGAAACTTTAAAAAAAGCTTTTAATTTAACGCCAACATCATTTGGGTTACAGCCCATAAAAATGATTGTTATTGAGAATAAAGAATTACAAGAAAAATTTGTAGAACTTTCTTATTTTCAACGTCAAGTAGCAGATGCATCACATCTTCTAATAATTTGTATAAAAAATGATACAACTTCTGAGGATATTAATTCTTACTTCAATTTAGAAAAAGAAACTAGAAATATTGAGGAATCAACTATTTCAAATTTCAGAAAACAGTTACTTGAAATGTATAAAAATAAAACTGTTGAAGAAAGGAATCTTTCAGCCATTTATCAGGCATATATAGCATTGGGAAATTTAATGACGGTTTGTGCTATAGAAAAAATTGACGCTTGCCCAATTGAAGGCTTTATTCCAATAAAGGTGGATGAATTATTAAATTTAAAAGAATTAAATTTATCATCAGTATTGTTACTTCCTGTTGGATATAGAGATGAAAATGACATTATGAATTCTATGAAAAAAGTAAGAAAGCCACTAAATGAGATGGTTATAGACATTTCATAAAAATATTAACCGAAAAATAATAGATTTAATTATGAGTAAAGCAGTAAGAGCCCTTGAGCCACAAGAACTTTGGAATAATTTCTCCAATTTAAATGAAGTTCCAAGAGGTTCAAAAAAAGAAGAAAAAGTTATTCAGTTTATGGTTAACTTCGGAAATAAATTAAACCTAGAAACTATTGTAGATCCTGTTGGAAATGTTATCATTAAAAAACCAGCAACAACAGGAATGGAAAATAGAAAAACTATTGTAATGCAATCGCATTTAGATATGGTTCATCAAAAAAATTCCAATACTAATTTTGACTTTGATACTGAAGGTATAAAAATGAAAATTGATGGTGAATGGGTAAAAGCTGAGGGTACAACTTTAGGTGCTGACAATGGATTGGGAGTAGCTGCAATTATGAGTGTTTTAGAATCTAAAACTATTAAACACCCTGCAATAGAAGCTTTATTTACTATTGATGAAGAAACTGGAATGACTGGTGCTATGGGTTTACAAGCAGGCTATTTAAATGGTGAAATTTTATTAAACTTAGATACTGAAGAAGACGACGAAATTGATATAGGTTGTGCAGGAGGTATAGATATTAGTGCACAAAACCCATATAATGCTGTTAGTACTCCAACCAATAGTGTTGGTTTTACAATTGCTGTAACTGGTTTAAATGGTGGACATTCAGGAATGGACATTCACAAAGGTTTAGGAAATGCTAATAAAATTATGAATCGTTTATTATATGGTTCAAAAGAGTTTGTTAGAGTTTCAGAAATTAATGGTGGTAGTCTAAGAAATGCAATTCCAAGAGAAAGTTTTTCAATAGTTTCAGTTAAAGAATTATATAAAGATCAATTTTTAAAAGTTATTACTAAAGTAATTAAAGACATTAAGGCTGAATTAAAAACGGTAGACCCAAATGTTGAAGTTACTATAACTAAAACTGATACACCTAAAAAAGTGATGACTTCAATTAGCCAAAACACGTTGGTTAAAACTTTATATGCGCTTCAAAATGGAGTTTATAGAATGAGTAATGACATGGATGGTTTAGTTGAAACATCAAACAATATAGCGCGTGTAATAGTTAAAGATGAGATGATTACAGTTTTATGCTTAACAAGATCTTCTGTTGAATCTTCAAAAATTGATTTAGCAAATACTTTAAAAACAACTTTTGAATTAAGTGGTTTTAAAGTTTCTTTGTCTGGCTCATACCCAGGGTGGAAACCAAATACAAACTCACCTATATTAAAAGTTTTAAGTGAAACCTACGAGAAACTTTTTGATAGCAAAGCGCATGTAGTAGCTTGCCACGCAGGCTTAGAATGTGGTATTTTAGGAACTAACTACCCAGAAATGGATATGATTTCATTTGGACCAACTATCCAAGGAGCTCATTCTCCTGATGAAAGAGCCAATATAAAATCAGCTCAAAAATTTTGGAAATTCCTTCTAACAATACTGGAAAATATTCCATTAAAAAAATAAATTAAAAAAAAAGAGGTTAAAATTTTAACCTCTTTTTTTTAGCTGTTTGTTAACAATATTAGCTTTTATAAACCATAAATAATTGTATTTTTACACCTTAAAATTACTTTAAACTAATCAATGGGAAAAATTATTGCAATTGCCAACCAAAAAGGTGGTGTTGGTAAAACTACAACAACTGTAAACTTAGCTGCTGCACTTGGTGTTTTAGAAAAAAAGGTGTTGTTGATTGATGCCGATCCTCAAGCAAATGCATCTTCAGGGTTAGGTATTAATGTTGATGACGTTGAAATTGGAACTTATCAATTATTAGAACATGCTGCAACAGCAAAAGAGGTTATTGTTCCAACAAACTCTCCAAATGTTGATCTTATTCCTGCCCACATTGATTTAGTAGCTATTGAAATTGAATTGGTTGACAAAAAGAATCGTGAATATATGTTGAAAGAAATGTTGACAGATATTAAAAACGATTATGATTACATTTTAATAGATTGTGCTCCATCCCTAGGTTTAATAACTTTAAATTCATTGGTTGCAGCTGATTCAGTTATAATTCCAATTCAATGTGAATATTATGCCTTAGAAGGTTTGGGTAAATTATTAAACACTATAAAAAGTGTTCAAAAAATACACAATGCAAATTTAGATATTGAAGGATTATTACTTACAATGTATGATTCTCGTTTACGCCTTTCAAATCAGGTTGTTGAGGAAGTAAACAAACATTTTCAGGATATGGTTTTCAAAACTATTATTCAAAGAAATGTGAGACTAAGTGAAGCACCAAGTTTTGGTGAAAGTATAATTTCATATGATGCCACAAGTAAAGGAGCTGTAAATTATATTAACTTAGCACACGAAATTTTAAAAAAGAACAAGAATGGCAAAGGCAACTAAAAAACAAGCACTTGGAAGAGGATTATCTGCCTTACTTAAAGAAACAAATTCAGATATTAATTCTGCTAATGATAAATATGCCGATAAATTAGTTGGTAATATTTTAGAAATTGAATTAGAATCAATAGAAGTAAACCCATATCAACCTAGAAGTTATTTTAACGAAGAAGCTTTACGAGAATTAGCTAGTTCCATCAAAGAATTAGGTGTAATTCAACCAATAACAGTTCGAAAATTTGAAGGTAATAAATTTCAGTTAGTTTCAGGAGAAAGAAGATATAGAGCTTCAAAATTAATAGGAAACAAAACTATTCCAGCTTATATTAGACTTGCAAATGACCAAGAAATGTTAGAAATGGCATTGGTTGAAAATATTCAAAGAAAAGATTTAGACCCAATTGAAGTTGCCTTAACATACCAACGTTTAATTGATGAAATTGATTTAACTCAAGAAGAAATGAGTGCTAGAGTTGGTAAAAAAAGATCAACAATTAGCAATTATTTACGTTTATTGAAATTAGATCCAATAATTCAAACTGGAATGCGTGATGGATTTTTATCAATGGGACATGGAAGAGCGCTTATAAATATTGAAAATTCAGAAGATCAATTAAGTATTTACGAAAAAATAATTAAAGACAAATTATCAGTACGTCAAACTGAACAACTTGTTAAAGAAGGAAAGGAAGAACCTCTAAAAATTATTTCTAAACAAACAATTACTAAAGAAAATCCAGAATTTGTTTCTAAAGGCTTAAAAACGTTTAGTGAATACTTTGGACATAAAATTGATGTTAAACTTTCAGGAACTGATAAAGGTAAAATTTTAATTCCATTTCATTCTGAAGAAGATTTTAATAGGATTAAAAAATTATTAGAATAGTGGTAAAAGATCTTAAATACATACTATTAATTCTATTAATTTCCATAAATTTTATTGGCTATTCTCAAGAAACTGCTAGCCTAAAAGTTAAAGATACTATTATCAAGCCTTACACATTCAATCCTTTATCTCCTGCAAAAGCTGCTTTTTATTCAGCTATTTTGCCAGGTTTAGGACAAGCTTATAATAAAAAATATTGGAAAATTCCTTTTGTTTATGGAGCTTTAGGTAGTGGCGTATATTTTTACGATGTAAATAATAAAAACTATAATAGAGCAAGAACCGCATATAAGCAACGAATAAACAATAAACCTGATGAATTTGATGGCATTGACGGTAATATATTCTTATCTAATGACGCACTTATTAGAGCTCAAAAAATATATAAAAAAGATAGAGATTTATCATTATTAGTAACTGTTGGTTTGTACTTTTTACAAATTATTGAAGCCAGTACTAATGCACACTTATTGCAGCATAATGTAGATGATAATTTATCTTTTTCTCCACAAATTTTTCAAAATTCCATAACAAATAAATCTGTTGTTGGAGCATCACTTAATTTTAATTTTTAACAATGAAAATAGCACTTTTAGGATACGGTAGAATGGGGAAAACAATTGAACAAATTGCCATACAAAGAGGTCATGAAATTGTTTTAAAAGTTGATGAAAATACAGAAAAATATGATATTAAAATTGCTGATATAGCTATTGACTTTAGTATTCCATCTGTTGCTTTTGAAAATATATCCAATTGCTTAAACAATACTATTCCTGTTGTTTGTGGAACAACAGGCTGGTTAGCAAATTTTAATGAAGCAAAAGAATTATGTAAACAAAAAAATGGAGGATTTATTTATGCTTCAAATTTTAGTTTAGGTGTTAACATCTTTTTTGAGCTAAATGAATATTTAGCAAAAATGATGAGAAATATAGAACAGTATGAAATTTCTATGGAAGAAATTCATCATACAAAAAAATTAGATGCACCAAGCGGCACTGCAATTACTTTAGCTGAAGGTATTATAAAAAACTCCAATAAAGAAAATTGGGTATTGAATGTAACAAATAACAAAACTGAAATACCTATAATAGCAAAACGAATTGATGATGTTCCTGGAACGCATTCCATTGAATATAAATCAACTATAGATACAATTGACATTAAACATACAGCTCATAGCCGAGATGGTTTTGCTTTAGGAGCTGTTGTTGCTGCTGAGTGGTTAGTTGATAAAAAAGGAGTTTTTACTATGAAAGACGTTTTGGGTATTTAACTAAAAAATAAAATTATGACAATGATTGAATGGTTTGTATTTTTCTTGATAATTCAAGTAATTCACTTTTTAGGAACTTGGAAATTATATGTAAAAGCAGGCAGAAAAGCTTGGGAAGCAATTATTCCAATATACAATGCAGTTGTATTAATGAAAATAATAAATAGACCAGCTTGGTGGATTGTTTTATTATTTATTCCAATTATAAATTTATTAATGTTTCCTGTAATTTGGGTTGAAACAATTCGCAGTTTTGGAAAATATAAATCTATTGATTCAATTTTAGTTGTACTAACATTAGGAATTTATATTTACTATTTAAACTATATTGATAAAGTTAATTATATTGAGGATAGAAGTTTAAAATCCAGAACTGAATTAGGAGAATGGGTTAGTTCAATAGTATTTGCAATAATAGCTGCAACTATTGTACACACTTATTTTATGCAACCATATACAATTCCAACTTCTTCTTTAGAAAAATCGCTATTAATTGGTGATTTTCTTTTTGTGAGTAAATTTCATTATGGAGCAAGAACTCCAATGACTACAGTTGCAGCGCCAATGGTTCATGACTCTTTACCATTAACTAAATTAAGATCCTATTTAAAAAAACCTCAGCTTCCTTATTTTAGATTTCCAGGCTTTGAAAATATTAAAAGAAATGAAATTGTAGTTTTTAATTGGCCTACAGATACAGTACGTTTTTTTAGAGATAAATCTAATATTCACGCTTACAAGCCAATTGATAAAAAATCTAACTATGTAAAACGCTGTGTTGGTATTGCTGGTGATTCCCTTGAAATTAAAGATGGTTATATTTTTATTAATGGTGAAAAAACTATTTTACCTGATAGAGCAAAAACACAATATATGCATAAAGTTGTTACAAGCGGACAACAATTAAGTGGAGCAACTTTAAGCAGATATAATGTAACTGAAGGCCATTTTCAAGGTGACTTTTATATGCTAAATTTAACAGATGAAAATGCTGCAAAACTTAGTAAAAACCCAATTGTTAGTAGTGTAACAAAATTAATTGATCCTAAAGGAAATTATAACAAATCAATATTTCCTCACAATGAACAATATGATTGGTCTGTGGATAATTTTGGACCAATTTACATTCCTGAAGCTGGTAAAACAGTAGAATTGAATGCTCAATCACTTCCTTTTTACAAAAGAATTATTGAAGAATATGAGCAAAATAATTTAACCATAAGTGGAGATCAAATTTTCATCAATGGAAAATTAGCAACTAACTACACTTTTAAACAAAACTACTATTGGATGATGGGAGATAACCGTCACAATTCAGAAGATGCTCGCTATTGGGGATATGTTCCATTTGACCATGTTGTAGGAAAACCCGTTTTTATATGGTTTAGCTGGGATAGTAATGCTGAGGGAATTGGTAATAAAATACGTTGGGAACGCATTTTCACAACTGTTCATGGCAGTGGAGAACCTGTATCTTATTTATATTATTTTCTTGGCGCTTTAGCTCTTTGGTTTGGTTATAATACCTATAGAAAACGTAAAAATAAAGAAGGATAATTCCCTTGCGTAATTTTTTCTAATTATGAATTCAAGCGTTAATTTGTTTCATAATTAATAAAAGTATTTTAAACAATGACTTTATTTCAACCAACATTTTTTTCTCCAATAATTCAATATGTTGGCATTGTTCAATGTTCTAAAATTTTGTTTGAAATTGAAGATAATTTTCAAAAACAAACCTATAGAAATAGATGTTATATAAATACTGCAAACGGTAAACATTTATTAAATGTACCTTTTCAACATTCTAAAGGAATAAAAATTAAAACAAAAGATGTTAAAATAGATTATAAAGATGATTGGCATAAAATTTTTATAAAAACTTTAAAAACAGCTTATAACTCTTCTCCTTTTTTTGAATTTTATATTGATGAATTATTACCAATAATTAATAAAAAACATACCTTTCTGTTAGATTTAAATTTTAATTGTCACCTGTTTGTTATGGAAGCTTTACAGCTTGAAATTCCATTCTTAAAAACATTAGAATATGAAAAATATTTTGAAGGTAGTGACTTTAGAAATTTAGCAAATGTATCTTCAAAAGATAATTTCAAATTAGGTAATTACACTCAAGTTTATGACCAAAACAATGGTTTTATTTCTAATTTAAGTATTTTAGATTTAATTTTTATGGAAGGTCCTTCTGCAGAAAATTATCTAAAAAATCAGACACTTCAATTTTAATTGGGAATACTTAGATTCATAACACATTATGGAATGCACTTTTTGGTTCCAGGACTTATAGCCTTTTTGTTTTTTAAATCAAATTGGAAAAAAGTTTGGTTAATTTTTATATTTACAATGCTTGTAGATTTCGACCATTTAATTGGATCTCCAATATTTGACTCTAGTAGATGCAGCATAAATTATCATCCGCTACACTCCTATTATGCAGTTAGTTTTTATGTTTTATTATTACTTCCGTCTAAAACAAGAATTATTGCAATTGGCTTACTTTTTCATATGCTAACCGATTTTACAGATTGTTTTTGGCTGTAATTTACGATTTGGTATTTTATTTTTTACCATTTGGTAGCTGTTAAAAATAGATATTCTATAACTTTAAATATCAATTTTCAATTTTCATAAATATAATGGCTAAAAAAAGCTTACTAATATTACCATTGTTATTAGGTGTATTTTTTTATGTAAAATTTATCTCTTTTAAGAATAAAACAAATTGCTATTCATCTGAAACTCTAGAAATGGTTAAAAATGGAGATTTAGTATTACGATGCGGAAGATCTGTTGAAAGCTTTACCGTATATACAGCTGATAAAAATTCACAATTTTCACATATTGGAATTATAAGTATTGAAAATAATACCCGCTACGTTATTCATGCTGTACCTTGTGAAGATAATATTATAAAAAAAGAAAAATTAACTTATTTTATTAGTCCTAAATTTGCATCAACTTATGCCATTTATCGAACAAATTACAATGCTTCACAATTAAAAAAAGTTGTAAACCAGGCTCAGCTATTTTATACTAAAAAATACACTTTTGATACTAATTACGATTTAACAACCAAAACAAAACTGTATTGTACAGAACTAATATTAGAAGCTTTTAAAAAAACAGGAATTCAATTAAATATTAAGCTTAGTGAATTCAATTACATAATTGGCAAACACCTAATTATTCTTCCTTCAGAATTTACAAAATCCCCATTATTCAACAAAATAATTTAATAACCATAAAACAATCATTATGAAAAATTTGAAAATTTTAACAGTATTAATTTTAGTAGCAACTATTGGTAGCTTTTCAGCTTGTTCATCGGGTGGCTCATCAAATACTCCTGGAGATACCATTACAAAGTCTTACAATTTCTTAAAAAACAAAGACTATGAAAAAGTTTCTAAAATGTACCTAACACGTGATGGAAAAGAATTTTCAGAGGCAGAAGAAAAAAAAATGGTAAGTTTAGCTGCAATGGCTTATGAACAACATCAAAAAAAAGATGGTTTAAAAAACATTGAAATAACTGAAGAAACTATTTCAGAAGATGGCAACTCCGCTAAAGTAAAATTTATCATTCATTTTAATAATGGAGACACTGACAATGAAAATGCTGATCTTTTAAAAAAAGATGGTAAATGGTTTATAAAAATTTAAAATTAAAGATATGAAAAATACAATATATCTAATTTTATTACTGACGTTCAGTTCAATAAATGCACAAGTTTTTGGAACTGATCCCGAAATAAATATTACCAATATAGCAAATGAAAATGTATGGCAAATTACGGAAATGGCATTAATTGAAAATAATTTTACAGTTGGTGAATTTAAACCTGAAAAAAATATTCTTAATTCCGATTGGATTACATGGAAAGCTTTAATGATAAGTAATAGAGCCCATTTACACTTCTCATACATAGATAATACTTTAACAATAAGAATAGCAAATAGAGCATATCAAACAAATGAAGGCTGGTCTGAAGCAATTGGTAAATTATCAAAAAAGAAATACAAAATATATGTACAATCGGTTGCTGATAAAATAAATAAAATAAATAATAATCCAGACCTAATTCGTAAAGCTGTTAAAACATCTAAATTGATACCTGCTTTTAGTGCCATTAATATGGTAGGCGACGCTGAAATAAAGCTATTATCTTCTGAACAAAATGAAAATAACCGACCAGTATTCAATTTCATAGTTACCAATACTGGAACCAAAACAATCAAATTAACAATGCTTGATGGTGATTTTCATAAGCAATCAGGAATTGGGACAGCGCGATCTAGAGTTAATTGGGAACATCCCCATGAATCAAACAATAAAACTACAATTTTGCAACCAGGGAACAGTACAAAACTTGAGGTAAGAATTGGACAAGGTTATACTTTGGAATCTGCCATAGGCTATGCAATGATGACCAAATGGGAATACAATAATCTAAATGAATATTTAAAAATGAATATTTACAATATCCCAATTCCTTATACTTATACAGAAGGTGATTAATAAATGGCATTATTTGAGTTAAATAAATTACTAATTAAATATAAATGAAGGTGTCTAAAAAGTCGTCATTCTAAACTTATTTCAGAATCTCACTATTCTGATAATCATTTACATTAAAAATATAATACAACTTAGGGTTATTATACTTTTTAGACAACCTCATCTAGCTTAAAAACTAATTTTTTAGCATTTTATTAAAAGACTAAACTATGAAAAAAACTAAAAATATTATTTTTAAAATGAAAACAAAAATATTAATTATACTATTTTCTTTCTTTCTAATCCAAAATTCCATTAGTCAAAAAACAAAAAAAACTGACTCTTCAAAAGAAATTGAAATAGAAGAAGAATATATCCGAATAATGAAACTAGACCCTGCATTAGGAATTGCTATAATTGATCCTAAACCTGCAACGATTGAAAGAGGACGTGAAAATGGAAAAAATGGAAGTGAAGTTCTTAATGAGGAGATAACATACTACCTAAGGGATGAAAATATTGTAGTACCTGAAAGAGTTTTGTTTGATAAAATTTTAGGAGCGATTAATTTAGGGTCTTCTGAATTAGCAGATCCTAATATGAGCAGTAAACAAGGAAGATTAGCTTTGGCTGGCTTTTATATTGTCACAAAATATACTAGTAATAAAGAGAGAACTACCCTTAATTTAAGAATTGTATATACTGAAACTGGTGAAATTGTCTATACAAATACACTCAATTATAATGACTTTGAACCTTTAATTGAAGATGATGCTGAAAAAGAAGCAACAAAAATTATTACTGCACTTGAAAAATTTGCCAATAAAAAAGTTTTAATAATTAAAGAAAATCCTAAAAGGTATTCAAATGAGGAATATTAAACATTACTTTGATAAATTAAAGATGATATACAAAAATATAAGCGTAAATTATATTTTAATTTTCTTAGTTTTTAGTTTTCATTTACCAAAAGTACAATGTCAAGAAAGTGTGGCACAGAATCAATCTTTTGAAGCTAATATCACAATTCCCTTTTTTGTACAAAAGACCCATACCAGAAAAATTTTAAAAGGAAAACCACAACCAGATAAAATCACAAAAACACCTAACGTTTCATTAAGATATATAATTAGTTCTAAAACAAAAAATGCCGAAATTTCTAATAATAGAATAACCGCACATTATGAAAACTTTGATGGTAAAGAAAAAATTGTTTTTTCAGGAATAATTTCAAAAGATAAAAAAATGCTTCTAAAATTAGGGATAAATTATTCATATATAATTAAAGGATATCCAACTGAAATAAGAAAAGGCACGTTTTATATCTATAATGTACCCTTAAAAAAAATGGATAAAAGATTATTTAAAGATTTATATAGAATTGATAATATTGCTGAAAATGAAGAAATATTTACTGGAAATTATGATAAAGATACAACTTATGTTGGTGCAGAATCATTTCATTCTTTTAAGCAGTATAATGGGAACTATCAATCTGAAACTTGGACAGAAACATTGATTGGTGACGATCCTGAATATTTTAAAAGGATATTGCCCGTTGGTTGGAGAATCACTTTCACAAGCTCTGAAGAAAATGAACCTCAAGGCATTGTAATAAAAGGAAATAGTACAAGTTATGCCGGTTATATAATTGCAGGTTTATTAAAGCATTCAGGAATTCAAATTTTTGACCAAACAGATGAAGTTAATAAAGCACGTAAACTTGAAGCTTCTATGAAAGATATATGCAATTACAATCATAGAGATATGGCAATTAGAACAGCAGAAAATTTAAAACATCCTTTGGAAGGACATACTACTGTTACAATAAACGAAATTCATAATGCAAGTACACAAGGAATTAGTACTGTAGTAACTATTAAAGGAAATAAAAATAGTAAAGAATTAAAGTATTCTCTTAAATTTGGTGAATCTGAATCAGATCTAATAAATTGTGATGAAATGTTTTTTACTCAAATTGAGGAAATTGTTGATACTATATTGGAACTTAAATAAAAAAATCCCTTAGTTATTTAGTAAGGGATTTTTTTTATTATCTAACTAGTTTTTTATACTTTATTCGTTTTGGCATTAAATCACCTCCCAAACGTTTTTTCTTATTTTCTTCATAATCGGTAAATGACCCTTCAAAGAAATACACTTGAGAATCACCTTCAAAAGCTAATATATGTGTACAAATTCTGTCTAAAAACCAACGGTCGTGACTAATTACTACAGCACAACCTGCAAAGTTTTCTAAACCTTCTTCCAAAGCACGTAACGTATTTACATCTAAATCGTTAGTAGGTTCATCTAACAATAAAACGTTTCCTTCTTCACGCAATGTCATGGCTAAATGCAACCTATTTCGTTCACCACCCGATAAGGTATTTACTTTTTTATTTTGATCACTTCCTGCAAAATTAAAACGACTTAAATAAGCGCGTGAATTTACTTGCTTTCCGCCCATTAAAATTAACTCTTGTTCGTCAGCAAAGTTTTGCCAAATGGTTTTTTGTGGATCAATATTTGAATGACTTTGATCTACATAAGCAATTTTAGCAGTCTCACCTACTTTAAATTCACCTTTATCCGGATTCAATTCATTCATAATCATTTTAAAAATAGTTGTTTTACCAGCCCCATTTGGACCTATTACACCAACTATTCCTGCTTGTGGTAAATTAAAGTTTAAATTTTCATACAATAATTTGTCACCAAAAGCTTTTGAAACTCCAACAGCTTCAATAACATTAGTACCTAAACGAGGTCCGTTTGGAATATAAATTTCCAATTTCTCATCTAACTGATTTTGATCTTGGCTCAATAATTTATCATAATTAGACAAACGAGCTTTAGATTTTGCATGACGTCCTTTTGGTGCCATACGAACCCATTCCAACTCACGTTCCAAGGTTTTTTGACGCTTTGAAGCAACTTTTGATTCTTGCGCTAATCTTTTCGATTTTTGATCTAACCAAGATGAGTAATTTCCTTTCCAAGGAATTCCTTCGCCTCTATCCAATTCTAATATCCAACCGGCAACATTGTCTAAGAAATACCTATCATGTGTTACTGCAATCACAGTACCTTTATATTGTTGCAAGTGATGTTCCAACCAATGTACAGATTCAGCATCTAAATGGTTCGTTGGCTCATCTAATAATAAAACATCAGGTTCTTGTAGCAACAATCTACATAATGCAACTCTCCTTAGTTCTCCTCCTGATAAATGCTTAATTGGAGTATCACCATCTGGAGTTCTCAATGCGTCCATTGCTATTTCTAGCTTTGTGTCTAATTCCCAAGCGTTTGCAGCATCAATTTTATCTTGCAAAATGGCTTGTTGAGCCATTAATTTATCCATTTTATCGGCATCAGAATATATTTCTTCCAACCCAAACATGTCGTTTATTTTGTTGTATTCATCTAGTATTGCAACAGTTTCAGCAACACCTTCCTTTACAACATCCATTACTGTTTTGGTTTCATCCAATTGTGGTTCTTGAGACAAATAACCAACAGAATAACCTGGTGCAAAAACAACATCTCCTTGGTAATTTTTTTCAATTCCAGCTATAATCTTCAGTAAAGTTGATTTACCCGAACCATTTAAACCTAAAATTCCAATTTTTGCTCCATAAAAAAAGCTTAAATAAATATCTTTTAATACTGGTTTATTTGCACCTTGATAGGTTTTAGTTAAACCAGCCATTGAAAAGATTACTTTCTTATCATCTGACATAATTAATTATATATTTTGTTGTTTTTTGTTGTAAAAATATAAGACAGGAAATTAAACTCTTCCTTTTAAAGCATTAAATACCCAAGCAATTGCAAAAAATCCAATTCCAACGGAAGCAAATCCCCAACCAGCAATATCATTATATCTAAATGCTCCAAGTGATATTAAAATAATTCCAACAATTATCATAATAGCAGTTGCCCAAGCTAATACTGTGTTTTTATTCATTTTTATTTTTTTGTTATTGTTAATACTTTATTTAAGAAATACGCAGTGGGCAAATATCGTAATTAATTACTAATAATAAAAAAAACGCTCCTAATTAAGTAAGAGCCCCTTTTAAATTTTAAGTTAATTTTGAAATCACATTGGAACTTCAATAAATAATAATGCTGTATTTTTTTCTGCTTTTATCAAAAAGTTAGAAATATTATAAATACCTATAGCATCTCGCATTTTTAGATTTTCATTTTCAAATGAAGCTTCACCTTCAATTACCATAACATACACTCCGTGATTATCAGACTTCAATTTATAGTTAAATTCATTGTTTTCAGATAAATCAATTCTTGAAATTTGTGCATCTTGGTGAATTTTTAAAGACTCTTCATTTTTTTCATCAATTGAAGAAACTAATATCTGTAATTTATTTTGTCGTTCATTAACATCAAACTTTTTTTGGTCATATCTTGGGGCAACATTTTCTTTATTAGGAATTATCCAAATTTGAAATAAATTAATTTCTTCAGATGGATCATTATTCATTTCAGAATGTTGAACTCCACTTCCTGCAGACATTACTTGAACTTCCCCAGTATGGATTGGAATCCATTTATTAGACATGGAATCTCTATGTTTTAAACTTCCATTTAACGGAATTGTAATAATTTCCATATTGTCATGTGGATGCGTTCCAAACCCCATTCCTCCTTTAATAATATCGTCATTCAAAACTCGTAAAGCACCAAAATTTACTTTTTCAGGATTGAAGTAATGTGCAAAACTGAATGAAAAATTGGCTTTTAACCAACCATGATCAGCTGTTCCTCTTTCACCTGCTTTATATACTTTTGTTTTCATAATTAACGAATTTTATCTAAAAGATCATTTAATTGTTTCGCTTCCTTTTCAGAAATTTTATTGATATAATTATTATATTCATCCATATTTATTTCATTTAACAAGGCTAAACCTTTCTTATTAATTTGAACATAAACAACTCTCCTATCATTTTCACATCTAATTCTTTCTATAAATCTTTTATCGCATAATTTGTCCATTAAACGTGTAGAATTTGGAGACTTTTGAATCATTCTATCTTTAACAGCATTTACGGTAATAGCTTCTTTTGCACCTCTTAAAATTCTAAGAATATTGTATTGTTGTTCTGAAATATTAAAAGGTTTTAGAATTGAATTGCCAATACTATCTAAATAATTGGCTGTGTATTTTATATTCAACATAGCCTTTATTCGCTCATTTGGAAATTTTGAATTTATATCTTCTGAAAAATTACCCATAATTATAGTGCTTTTTCAAATTCATTTACTTTTGTAAGAAGGTCTAATTTCAATTCCGAATTAACAATTTCATTCTCAATAAAATTATCATAAAACGAAGGAAATGACATACTTGAAATAATTTTAGCACCATGATATGGAAATCTCCCCAATGCAATATCTAAAACTGTTTGACCACCTCTTACTCCTGGCGAAGT
>Ga0208305_10000771_pt1 | contig 15514 bp, 14 predicted proteins | sample ColrivemetaGS741_FD_187605 | JGI IMG/M metagenome (GOLD analysis project Ga0208305, IMG submission 187605) | Estuarine microbial communities from the Columbia River estuary - Flood tide ETM metaG S.741 (SPAdes) (version 2) | ecosystem: Environmental > Aquatic > Marine > Intertidal zone >... | reverse complement strand
CCCGGTTCCAGACCACCTCCTGGGGTGGCATTTCCTTCTCCATCAACTTGCTCCAGTAGGAATTCTTCATTGAGCCTGGCGGTTACAGCCGACCCTATGGTTTTGTGAATATTAACGTTGTGCTGGCGGTCCACAATTACTTCGGTGACCCGGCAGCCGGTTTTCGCACCGCTAAGGACGAGTTCCAGTTCACTGGCGGATTCGCAACGACAAGATACGATCCCGAAGCCGGCAGTGACCGCCGCAATATTCAGATTCTGAGGGGTCAGGAAGAACCGATCAAATTTGTCTGTTGCCTGGCGTATCGGCAGGAATTCAAAAATTCCGCCGCCACCGTTGTTAATCACCACGATGTCCAGGTTTGGTTGGGCCGCTGCAGCGGCCAGGGATCCAATGTCGTGCTGGAAAGCCAGGTCGCCAATTATAAGTCGCACTTGTCTGCTGGGGTCTTGAGCGGCCACGCCCGCGGCGGTGGCGATTAGCCCGTCTATGCCATTCACGCCCCGGTTTACCAGGCATTCGCTGCCCGCGGGTAATTTTGAGGCATAGGAATCCGCATCCCGGATAGCCATTCCCGAGGCCAGTATCAGTCTGCCTTTGCGCGGAATTCGCGAGGCAATCGCAGAAATCTCACCTTCCCAGATCGGCACATCAGCGGTTTGCTCGGCGATCACTTCCTGGGTAATCGTCTCTGCCTTTCTCCAACCCTCTATCCAGTCAGATTCCGGGATCGCATCGCTGGCGACACCCTGACAGTAATTGGCCAGCCTGCGCCAACTGGTTCTGATTATCCTGGGTTTGCTGGCCAGGGTATGTGCCTGACCGTCGGTCGAGATATTCCAGACCGGCGTTGCCTTGTCTTCCAGCGTCTGCAGCCAGGTGAACAAGGTCTTGGAGGTGGGCATGCGTCCGATATGCAGGACGAAATCGGGTTCCAGGGCTGAGCGCACTGTCTCGGAGCGCAGCAATAGGTCATAGCCGCTAACCAGGCTCGCCGAGTTTTCCGGGCCCTGCCTCAGACCGGAAGCGATATCTGCCAGCACGGGCCAGCCCAACCGGCGGGCCATCTGGATCACGGCCTGGGCAGCTGCCTGGGCATCCGGATGGGCTTCCTGAATGGGGCCGGCAACAACCAGGCCGCGCCGGGTGCGAGGCAATTCTGGCAGTTCGTCCGCAGGCAGTGTCGGCTCAGGAGATTCAATCAGTTGTTCAACAGGCAAAGCCCTGGGGGATGCTTCCCAAAGCGGTTCACGGAAACCGATGTTCAGGTGTACAGGGCCGGGTTTGCCCTGGGTGACTGTAGCCACCAGGCTCGCCAGTTCCGGAAGCTTTTCCAGCGCCCCTTTATCGTCTGCTGCAGCGATGCCCAGGTAGCCCTTGATGTGGCGCTGGTAAAAACCGTCCTGGAAAGTGGTTTGCGGAGCGCCAATATCCTGGTGTTCAGGCGGGCGGTCGGCGGTGACCACGATCAGTGGGACGCCGGATTCACGGGCTTCGATAACGGCGGGCAGGTAATGGGCGCCTGCGCTGCCCGAAGTGCACACCAGGGCAATGGGTTCCCTGGCGGCTTTTGCCCAGCCCAGGGCAAAGAAACCGGCACTGCGCTCATCCACCACTACCTCGATAGGTATGGGGGTATTTGCGGCAGCCATCACAATCGGAGTGTTGCGTGAGCCCGGGGAGACCACGAATCCGGCGCAACCAGCCTCACACAGTCGCTGTACAAGCTGCTGCGCGAACTCGGCGTTACGATGTGGGATGTGGTCAGCCGTCATGGACCTGGCCTCGCAACATGCAACGCATGTTGTCGAACTTGTTTTCGGTTTCGCTCCATTCCTCGTTCGGGAGCGAGTCCTTCACGATGCCGGCGCCAGCCAGCATTACTGCCCTGTCAGGATTTACCCACTGGGAGCGAATAGCAATCGCTGCGTGGGCATCGCCGTTGGCTGCCAGCCATCCAACCGGTGCGGCAAACCAGCCTCGGCTATAGGGCTCAAGGGTTTCAAGGGCTTTAATCGCTGCAGCCCTGGGCCAGCCACCGATTGCCGGAGTAGGGTGCAGGGCTTTTAGAACGCTTAGCGGATCGACACCATCGCGCAGTTCTCCGGCCAGGGGAGTTTCCAGGTGGGTAATCGTCCCGGAGCGCCTGATACGCAGGGGCTGGGCGGAGATGCCGGTGGTGAAAGGCGCCAGTGTGGCTGATACGCCATCCGACACAAATGCATGTTCCTGCCTCAGCTTTGATGAGGCCATGAAGTGTTCCAGGTTGCTGTCGCCGGCCAATGTGCCGGCCAGGGCGTGGGTGGTCAGGCAACCATCTTTCACTTTTAGCAGGGTTTCCGGTGTCGCGCCCAGGAACATGGAATGTCCCCGGTCAGTACTGATGGCGAAGCCGTTCAGGTTGCTGGCTTGTTGTACTTGCCAGGCGCTTGCCCAGGGAGAGAACAGGCCCTGGGTCGGGGTGATCGACATGCGCCGACTTACCACCGCCTTTTGAATGCTGTTTCCCCGGATGGCAATCAGGGTCGCTTCAATGCGCTCGCTCCACTGCTGAAGGTTTTCGGTGTTGGTTTCCCGGACCCGTGAACGCATGCCTGAGAGGTGCTTGCGTACCTTGCTCATTCCCGGGCTGCGCTGTATCTGGCGCAGGTGTGAGGCTGTGCGTTGTCGCAGCTGGGGATCGCTACAAATGACGAGTACCGAGTCGCCATCCTGGAGCAGTAATAATTCCGGAATCCAGCAGCGGGTTTGAGTTTCGGTTTCACCGCTCTGGAAAGCATTCGGCCGTTGGTCGGTTTTACCGGCGACGAACAAACCCAGGGGCAGGCTGCGGGCCAGCTCGTCTGGCAAGTCCATGGCCTGGGCTGCCTCATTGGCCATGCTGCCCAGGGTGTCCATGGTCGCCCGGGCGGCTTCACCCATGGCGGCGAATTTTCGGGTTCCGCAATCACTGGACCAGAGAAACTGTGTTTTGAATTCACTGGAGACCAGGAAAGCCGCAAGCCAGGGGTCCAGACCTTGAATCTGTTCAATAGCCCTGGGCGTGCGAAAGCGTATGCGGGATACCGGCACAGCAGGACGCTTGGACGCGGGGGCCCAAGGGTAGGATTCAGGCTTTGCGGACAAAGCCAGCAGTTTGTCTAGATTTTCCTTCATCGATGTCAGGTGTTCTGCGCGGCAGGCAAGAATTTCTTGCTTTGATTCAATAGGTTCTGGTTTTTCAGAAGATGTTCACCCAAGTATAAATTGCTTCCAATCGCGAGATGTACCTACCGGACCGGGTTCCGAATACCTGCTTGGTGCGTGGCGGTCCCGGAAGATCCTGGAAGGATTTATATATTTTCATATTAATCAGTATATTAGGTGGATACTAGTCTATCAGCCAGATGAGGTGTAACGCCACCAGGTGTCCATGTCCCTGGACCCTGTGGAAGGTGTTTCCGAATTATAAGCCAGGGCTTCAGGATTCGCAGCGCCCGGGTACCGGTTTATGCCCGGGCTCCGGGGCTGCCGAAACGGCCTGGTTTTACTTCCCGGGCCTGGGCTTGCCCAGCAGCAGATCCCGGCGCGACAAGGGCCATGGCCATCCGCTTTTGCCGGGCTGGGGAGTTTGGCTGGTGTTCTCAACAGGATCGTCGTGATCGCCGCGCAGGCGTTGCAGTATGTCCCGGGCGATGCGTACTGCGGTGTCCTGGTCCGGGAAGTCCTTGACCGTGGTGAACAGTGGCAAGGCCAGGTGCGTCCCCAGGCCCTCCACGATGCTGGCCGCGCATTCATAATCGCCCCCAGGGAAAGACAGTTTGACTGATTCTCCTGGCGCCAGCGTTTTCCAGTCGTCGTCCTCGGCCGGCAGCACAACCAGGTTCATGAACCAGGGAGTGATGATTACACCGTAAGCGCGGTCCTGGTGGGGTTGGAAATCGACTGCCTCCACCCGGAGTGCCTGGTTGAACATTGGCAGAGATGACATGCGAGGCTGCACGATATCCCGGTAGGTGCTTACCAGTGACTCCACGCCGGGATGCATGATTTTAGCCCTCCGCCGCAGGTAGAAACTTGTCCCTGGCGGCGTCGCACTGGGGGCATCGCCAGTGTTCGGGCAATGCGGTGAAGGGGGTGCCGGGAGGTATCTGTTCAACGTCGTCGCCAACGGCAGGATCGTAGAGGTACCAGCAAATCCGACATTCCAGCCGGGTATCGTCTTGCACCCTGGCCAGGGTCTGTTCCGGGTTCATCCCAGTTCTTTCCAATACGGTTCCAGTAGCTCGGCGAAACGCATTCGCGAATCGTCCAGGTCTTCCTGGGCGGCGCAGGCTACCGAGGGGATATCGGTGGTTTCCAGGGTGTTAAGGATTAGCGTACCCATGGAATTGGTATACCGTACCCACCATATGCCCGGGTAGGCGGTGCTGCTGATCTTGCAGTCCCCGTAGCCCCGGGACAGGGTTTCAACGGGTCCGGACCCCAGGGTCTCGCCGAGAAAATAGATGTCGCCCTCGGACAAGGGAAGCAGGGTGAGATTGATTACCCGCCCCGTGTCTCCTGCTTTCCAGGTGGTAACGTGCTCGTGCAATTCACTCAGCAGCGGCATGGCATTCATCACGTCCTCGGGGGCAGATTGCTGCAGCAATTTTGCCACCTTGTCCGCATCCGGCGCGCGCCGGGCCAACACCGGAACGTCACATATCTCGATAAAATCCCGGCTGATGTGACCGTCGGAATCCAGGTAGAAGGTGCGCCAGATACCTGCCAGCACGGCCTCCTGCATCCTCACCCGAACATCGTTCTCGGTGTAGGTGAGACTGACCTCGCCTTCGCCCAGTATCTGGTTAATCAGTTCCCGGCTGTCGGGATCCAGGCTGGAGATGTCGGCGATCAATGCATCGCCACCCACGCGATAGTCCGCCAGTGCCTGGCTTATCCAGTCCGTCACGGCTTTCGCGCCTTGCAGGTGTTGTACGGTTTCGGGTTCCGGGATGTCCGGCGCGCTGTAGCTACTCATTTCTCGTGGCATGGGAATGAATCCCGGTTCCGCCGCGTCTGCCTCTCCAGGTTGGCTGCCGGGGCCGCTTAGCGTGATTGGAATATCGCTCAGTTTCATTGCTCTGCATCCGTTGGCATTAGCCGGCAACAACCGGAATCTTGAAGCCCGGCGGCCGTTTGACCTCGGACTTTGTCAGTTCATCAATCTGCTGCAGGTATTCCGACCAGCTGATAATTCCGGCGATCGCACCCAGGTAGCCGCCGTCACGCAGGAATACCAGCGCGGGCCAGGTGGGGAATCCATAGTGTCGCTGCAGTTGTGTTTCGGCCTCGGGGCTAATCACACCGGGTTTCAGGAAACCCTGGAACGCATCAATAAGCTCCGGCAGCACCACGGCAACGTCAGTGGTTTCGCGAAAGCTTTTCGGATCACCGGCGAAAAACAGTACGTTGATACCTGGCTGGCTGATGAATTCCTGGTGAGACTCCAGGGTTACTTCCGGATAGCCGCACTCATCGACCAATCGTTGCACGAGGGGATGGCTCATCCGGGTTTTCCCGACTCGTAAATGCTCAGCTCCAGCGCTCCAGGCCCAATCAATTCCACTGTCGTCAGGGGTTCTTCCCGCTCGTGAAAATCCACGCCCCATTCGCTGAGGATCGAGCATGCGCGATCAACGGCCTCGGGTATGCGCTGGCGAACCGATGGCCGCAAACTTCCACCGTAATCGTCCAGCATCTCCGGTTGTACACCGATAAGCGCCAGTTGTTTTGGGTTGTCATTCAGCAGCTTTGCCGACATCAGGACTTCCTGGAAGCCGGTCTGGTGCATGCTCACTTTTTTGGCGCCCAGGTATTGGGGTACTTCGTCATCGCGCATGACACGCAATTCACCAGGATCCAGGCCGAAGTCTATGGCATCGAAAAGCAGCAATCGGGACACGCTGCTGACCCAGGGCAGCAGGAACAGGCCCTGGGTTCCCCCATCCATGAGGCGGACGGATTCGTCAAAGTGAAAACGGGCATTCAGGGCCTCGACACAACGTACTCCGAAGCCCTCGTCGGCCCAGAGTACGTTGCCGATGCCCAGGATAAGGGTTTCGGTTTCACCCTCAGCCACCATCAGGAATCATCATCCCTGAACATGCGCCAGCCGCCGATGATCACGCTAACACTGCTGCGCTTGCCTACCATATCTGCCCTGACTGCCATGTAGATGTGGACGATGATAAACATCAGCATGACCCACATTCCCAACTGGTGCCAGTTCCGGGTTCCCTCTCCATCGCCCAGCATGGGAATGATCCAGCCAAACATCCTGTCAGCCCAGCTGCCTTGTCCCAGGCCCTGGCCATACAGTGCAAAGCCGGTGATTATCATGAAGAACGTCATCACGGTGTTGAAGAAGAACATGGCGGTCTGGGCCAGTGGATTGTGACCCAGGCGCTTGTCTTCTCTTGGCGTCAAGAAAAGGTAGTACTTCACTTCGTGCAAGAGTCCTCTCCACCATCTGCCGCGCCATATGGGAAGCATGAATATTTCGCGAGAGTGCTTGTTGCCGACGAAGGCCCAGTAAATCCTGACTGCAAACCCAATCGCCAGGAAGTAAGCCGAGATGAAGTGAACCAGGCGAATATTTCCCATCAGGAAATGGCTGCTGGGCTCTCCGATTGGTGACGGAAGAGGGTGGGCGATCAGGTAGCCTGACACCGCCAGTGTCAGGAAACTGAAGGTATGTACCCAGTGCCACAACCGCACCGGGGCTTCGAACACATACTCAGCCCTTTTCCCTCCAGCTTCGCGCAGTCCACTTGCCACATTGCTGTTCATGTCGCTGTCCTCCTTCTAGCGGACCTTGACCGTTGCGAGTTCCTGGCCGTCAGGCGCGATGACATGGGTGGCGCAGGCAAGGCATGGATCGAAACTGTGAATAGTTCTCAGGATCTCCAGTGGTTGCTCTGCGTTGGTCATGGGGGTGCCCAGCAGGGCCGCCTCATAGGCGCCGATGTTTCCGGCCGGATCCCTGGGTGAAGCGTTCCAGGTGGTCGGAACGATGGCCTGGTAGTTCTCGATCTTGCTGTCCTTGATATGGACCCAGTGCCCCAGCGCTCCTCGTGGTGCCTCCACCCGTCCCACGCCCTTGGCGTCCCTGGGCCAGCTGCTGGGTTCCCAAAGATCCATGTTTGAGGTGGCGGTGTCGCCGGCCTTTAAATTGGCCATCATGTCGTCGAAAACAACCCGCATCTTGTGTGCTGCCCAGGAGCACTCCAGACCCCTTGCCGCTGTCCGGCCGAGGGTTGAGAAGAGCGCCGTCAATGGCAGACCCAGGGCGCCTAGCAGACCATCGACCTGGGCTTTGATTTCCTCATTGCCGCTGGCATAGGCGACCACGTAACGGGCCAGGGGACCGACTTCCATGGCGTGTCCACGCCAGCGCGGAGCCTTGACGAAGGAATACTTGGCCCCCTCGTCAATTTCCTGGATGTTGGTTTTCGTGCCCTTCGTATTGGGGCCGAGCTCGAAGTTGGGATCTGTGACGCCGTCCCAGGGATGCAGGCCCTTGTTCTCGTCGGGGTACTTGTACCAGGAGTGAGCGACGAACTCCTGCACCTGCTCCGGATCACGGGTATCCACCTCGTGTACGGTGGACAGGTCGCCATTGATAATGGCTCCGCCGGGCATGTACATATTCTCCTGGGACCAGTCATTGGCCACTCTCGGGAAATCGCCGTAGGAGAGCAGGTTCGTGCTGGACAGTCCGCCACCGTAGGTAGTCCATTCCGGATAGAACGACGCGATAGCGGTCAGGTCCGGGATATATACCTTGTCAATGAACTCAATTGAGCGGTCAATGATGGACGACACCAGGTTCAGCCATTCCATGTTGATGCCGCCGGTTTCGTTCAGGCTGAACGAGCAGGGCATGCCACCCACAACCCAGTTCGGGTGCGGATTGCGACCGCCGAACACGGTGTGAATCTTGACGATTTCACGCTGGAAATCCAGGGCTTCGAGATAGTGGGTAACCGCCATCAGATTCGCCTCGGGCGGTAACTTGTACGCCGGGCTGCCCCAGTAGGCATTTGAGAACGGTCCCAGTTGACCGGATTCCACAAACCGTTTGATACGTGCCTGCACATCACGGAAATACCCGGGTGAGGACTTGTGCCAGGTGGAAATGGATTGTTGCAGGGCAGAGGTGGCCTTGGGATCGGCGCTGAGTGCGCTGACCACATCAACCCAGTCCAGGGCATGCAGGTGATAGAAATGCACCAGGTGATCCTGGGTGTATTGCGCCAGCATCATCAGGTTGCGGATGTGGTTGGCATTGGTGGGAATCTCGATACCCAGCGCATCTTCTACCGCACGCACCGAGGTCAGTGCGTGTACACCCGTGCAGACGCCGCATATCCTTTCTGTGAAGGCCCATGCATCGCGAGGATCTCGTCCCTTAAGAATGATTTCCAGGCCACGCCACATGGTACCCGTGGAGACGGCATTGCGGATCACGTTGTCCTTGTCCAGGTTTACCTCAATTCGCAGGTGTCCTTCTATTCGGCAGATCGGGTCCACCACCACGCGCTGGCCGCTTGTATCCAGTGCAAAACCGTTAGCGGTTACAGACTCAGTCATGGCTGGCCCCTCCCTTATCACTATTCTTTACCTTGCTGATCACCGATGCCGCGGCATGGGCCGCCACGCCAATGGCGGCTGCGCCGGCCAGTATTCCGCCGACCTTATCGGCAGTGGATTCAATCTTTCCTCCAACGGTCAGGTTGGTTTCCGGGCTGTAGAAAGAACCACGGTCCCAGAAATTGTCTTCGGAACATCCCAGGCAGCCGTGACCGGACTTCACCGGCCAGGACAGCCCTTCGTTCCACTCGATAGTGGAGCAGGCGTTGTAGGTGGTCGGTCCCTTGCAACCCATCTTGTACAGGCAGTAACCCTTGCGGGCGCCTTCATCGTCGAAGCGCTCAACGAATTGACCGGCGTCAAAATGGGCGCGTCGATAGCACTTGTCGTGATTACGTTGGCTGTAAAACATCTTTGGCCGGCCCTGGCGGTCCAGTTCCGGGAAGCGATCAAATGTGAGCATGTAGGTGATGACACCCGTCATGACCTCGGCAATGGGTGGGCAGCCAGGCACCTTGATGATGGGCTTGTCGGTGATCACCTTGTGGATGGGCATGGCCCGGGTGGGATTCGGGTGGGCTGCTTGCACGCAACCCCAGGAAGCGCAGGAGCCCCACGCAATGATTGCCTTGCAGTGACTGGCCATGCGGCGCAGTTTTTCCACATAGGGCTTGCCGCCCTGGAAGCAGTACATGCCGTCCTCGTTCAGAGGAGGATTACCTTCGCAGGCCAGGATAAAGTTACCGTCATATTTCTCGATGGTCTGCTCGAGAATTTCCTCGGCCTGGTGACCGGCTGCGGCCATCAGGGTGTCATCGTAATCCAGCGAGATCATGGACAGCACAACGTCCGATGCAAGCGGATGACCCGAGCGTATGAAGGATTCGGAACAGCAGGTGCATTCCAGGCCATGCAGCCATATGACGGGCGTGCGAGGCTTGGTCTCCAGTGCGTGGGCAATGGTGCCAGCGAATTCGGGCCCCAGGCCTAGCCCGGCAGCAGTCAGGCTGCAGAACTTGAGAAAGCTGCGCCGAGTAACACCATGTTCACGCATGGTTTCGTAAAAAGTTTTTTGTATACCCATAACGACGTCACTCCTCCAGGCTTATGCTGTTCAATCCTTCCGTGTCCGAATGTTGTAGCCTGAAATGCCGGGCGATCACCCGCCCATTCACTTACCGGTCTACAACGTGTATTTCAGCGAAACCACAGGGCCGGGAGACCGTGTAACCGGTCTGCCAGCCATGAATTTTTCCGGGACTGTTGGGGTGTTGTGTCGCAGGGCCGTGTGGTTGCCCACAGGCTCGTGACCCCTTCCGTGGGGCGCTCTGCCATAAGTCGATGTCAACAACGTCTTCCACCCGACGATCCTCGTCAGTTCTGCGGCGGTTGTTTAAATTGGTTCTTATTATTTTTCAGTCTCTGCCGCCCCCTTGCAGGTACGAGCATGCGATAAAAAGAGACTTCTCTGCGGAAACAATACACTGCGCTGCAAGCGGACAGGTATCAGGGTATCTACTTAGACCTAATCTGCTGGGAATGATTATAGTTAGATTGAGTAAATTCGATGAACTAACAGGTGGTAGTCATGTGCTTGGCAGTGCCAATGAAAGTCCAGTCGGTCAACGGCTTTGTGGCAAGTTGCGAGGCCATGGGTGTGCACCGGGACGTCAGCCTGTTCATGCTCCAGGACGAGACCATAGAGCCGGGCGATCATTTGCTGGTACACGTGGGATACGCGATCAAGAAGGTATCGGCGACCGACGCCGAAGAAGCCTGGAAATTGTTCGACGAAATGCTGGCCTACGATGCATGAACTGTCGGTTTGCCAGGCACTTGTAGAGCAGGCTGAACGGATTGCCCGGGAACGCCAGGCGAGGGTCATCAGGCTGATGCTGACAATTGGACCCTTGTCGGGGGTGGAGTCAGAGTTGTTGCGAAGGGCTTTTCCCCTGGCCAGCGCGGGAACCTGCTGCGAGGGTGCTGCATTGGAAATCCTGGCCGCGCCGGTAACCGTGTTTTGCCCTGACTGCACGGCTACCTCTGAGGTGGCAGCCAACAAGTTGCTTTGCCCTGAATGCGGCAACTGGCGCACGAGCCTGGCATCAGGGGATGAAATGGTACTCCAGACAGTGGAGTTGGAGACCCGGAACGCTAACGATAATGAGTCCACCCGTCAACGCTGAGGAGTGAGCAATGTGTGATACATGTGGCTGCAACATTACCCCGGGAAATAAACACCTGGTGGAGGCTGGCGGCAAGTTTTCTCACAGCGCCTCGGGGCACGAGTCGGTGGAGGTTCTGCAGAACCTGCTGTCGGAGAACGATCACCAGGCTGATCATAACCGCGAACACTTTCACCGCCACGGCGTGCTGGTGATTAACCTGATGTCCTCACCCGGGGCGGGCAAGACCAGCCTGCTTGAGGCAACGGTCCGGGCGTTGGGCGACAAACTGGGCATCGCAGTGATCGAGGGTGACCTGGAAACCGAGAACGATGCACAGCGCTTGCGCGAGTGTGGGATTCCCGCGGTACAAATCACCACCGGCAGCGCCTGCCACCTGGACGCCCACATGGTGCACCAGGCCTTACACCAGATGTCCCTGGACAATATCGATGTGCTGTTCATCGAGAACGTGGGCAACCTTGTGTGCCCGGCGAGTTTTGACCTGGGTCAGCATATCAATGTCGCCTTGCTGTCAGTCCCCGAGGGTGACGACAAGCCGGCCAAGTATCCGGTGATGTTTCGAGCAGTGGATGCGGTGCTGCTATCCAAGACAGACCTGCTTCACGTGTTACCGGAGTTTTCACCCCAGCGTGCCGAGACTGCGTTGCGCAGCCTGGCCAGTGACGCGCCGCTATTGAATGTAAACGTGCGAAGTGCGGAAGGACTGCAACCATGGCTGGACTGGCTGGGTGAGCAGATTTCGGTGTTCAAGAGCGCCAGGGAAACCGGCGCCATGGGGCATTTCAGACCCGTGACTGGCCAGCGTCATGTATTAACTCATCCACACCTGAGCCAGTTCACGCCCCGGGAGAACGATGGATGAGTACCCGGGCCCGCAGGCTGCTTGATTCCATTCGGAGCATGGAGCTGCCCCGGAAGGTGAAACTGATGAATGTTTGCGGCGGGCACGAAAGATCAATTTCTCATGCGGGAATTCGAGGGGTTTTGCCACCGGAGGTCGAGTTGATTCCCGGGCCTGGCTGCCCGGTGTGTATCTGTCCCGAAGAGGATGTGTACGAGGCTATTCAGCTCGCCTTGAATGAGCCGCTGACCTTGCTGGCGTTTGGGGACATGCTCCGGGTGCCGGTGAATGTTCCCCGCAGTGAGCCTCGTTCCCTGGAGCAGGCCAAGGCGGCAGGCGGCGATGTGCGTCCTATCGCAACACCCATGGAAGCGGTGCGAATTGCACGCGAGCAGCCGGATAGACGAGTGGTTTTTTTCGCTGCCGGTTTTGAAACCACCATTGCGCCGGTGGCGGCCATGCTGGCCGAGGGCGTACCGGATAATCTCCTCGTGCTGCTCTCCGGCAGGCTGACCTGGCCCGCCGTGGCGCTGTTGCTTGATTCGGGTGAACCGGGTTTCGATGCCTTGATTGCACCGGGTCACGTGGCGACGGTCATGGGTCCGGAAGAGTGGGAATTTGTTTCCACAAAGCACGGAATCCCCGCCGCGGTGGCGGGCTTTGAAAGTGAGTCCTTGCTGGCGGCCATGCATTCGGTGCTCAGACAGCTACAGGAAGGAAAGCCGAGCCTGGAAAATTGCTATCCCTCGGTGGTCAGACCTGGCGGGAATCCGATGGCCAGGGCCTTGCTGGCAAAGACCATGGACGTGGTGGATGCCAACTGGCGCGGGATAGGCTCTATTGCGGCGTCGGGATTTTCCCTGGCGAAGGAATTCCGCGCCCACGATGCACGGGTTCAGTTACCTTCCTATCATGACGACGCCCGCAAGAGAGTCGGAGAAATGCCACCTGGCTGTGATTGCGCCAGCGTCGTACTGGGAAAGATTTATCCAAACCAGTGCAGGCTGTATGGAAAGGCCTGCGTGCCGCGCAATCCGATTGGGCCGTGCATGGTTTCTGACGAGGGGGCGTGCCGAATCTGGTGGTCAAGCGGCGTGCGCCAGGATGATGCAGAGGGCGCGAAGTCGACCCCTCGGGCGCAATGAGCCGTGGCCAGCCACCCTGCAGGCAGCCTGTCATCTAACGAGGAAATTCTCTGCCTCGCCCTGCATGTGACGGGGCATGTCCAGGGCGTGGGCTTTCGTCCCCATGTCTATCGTCTTGCTCATGAGCTGGGCCTGGTTGGCTGGGTGCGTAATGCCATGGGCCAGGTGGAGATCGTGGTGCAGGGTCCTGGCTCTGTAGTGGAGAAGTTTGTTGATTGTCTGATTCACAAGGCGCCGCCTCTTTCCAATCCGGTACTGGAATCTCGGGAGCCGCTGCGCTGCGAGGAATTCACTAATTTCGACATTCGTGTCAGCGAATCCGGTTCGGCCGCCAGGGTGTTCATTCCGCCGGATTTCTTTTGCTGCGATGATTGTGTAGAGGACATTAATACCCCCGGAAATCGTCGCTACCGATATCCATTTACCAATTGCACACAGTGTGGTCCGCGCTACACCCTGATCCGGGCGCTGCCTTACGATCGCCCGAACACTTCCATGGCGGGCTTTCCCCTTTGCGACAAATGCCTGGCTGAATACCAGGATCCGCTGGACAGGCGATTTCATGCCGAGCCGGTGGCCTGCCCGGACTGTGGCCCCTCGTTGAGCCTGGTCATGGCCGGGGAAATTATTGCCCAGGGAGACGATGCCCTTGCTCGCACGGTGGCTGAGCTGCGCAATGGAAAGATCCTGGCGGTGAAGGGTGTTGGGGGGTATCACCTGATGTGTGATGCTCGCGATGAGGATGCAGTGCAACGTCTTCGCGATCGAAAGGTTCGCCCGGATAAGCCCCTTGCGGTCATGCTCCCTCAATCCGGTGACGATGGCCTGGACGCAGTGCGTGGCCAGGTAAGGCTGGACGATGCCACCGGGATGGCAATCTCGGGTCCCGCCCGACCCATAGTGCTGGTCCCCCGACGTGTTGATTCCGACCTGGCCGGTGGCGTGGCTCCGGCGCTGGCGGAACTGGGTGTCTTCCTGCCATACAGTCCTCTACACCACTTGTTGCTCGCAGATTTTGATGGCCCCCTGGTGGCCACCTCCGGAAACTTGAGCGGTGAACCGGTACTGACTTCAGTGCGTGCTGCCGAGTCTCGCCTGGCGGCTGTGGCCGATCTCTTTCTTCATCACGACCGGCCCATAGTCCGTCCGGCAGATGATCCGGTAATGCGCTCCATTGACGGTGTGTTGCGACCGATTCGCCTGGGTCGGGGTTCGGCGCCCCTGGAAATGGCATTGCCCGGCAGACTCTCGGAACCGGTGCTGGCCCTTGGCGGGCAAATGAAGAACACCCTGGCGCTTGCCTGGAGTGATCGGCTGGTGGTGTCTCCCCATATTGGCGAGATGTCCAGTGCCCGGAGCCTGGAAGTATTTGAGCAGGTGGCGGGGGACTTGCAGAGCCTGTATGGCGTGCGCGCGAAACGCCTGCTGGTGGATGCTCACCCGGCTTACACCACCCGGGGCTGGGCTCGCCAACAAGGCTTGCCGATCAGCAGTAGTTTTCATCATCACGCCCATGCCTCGGCATTGATGCTGGATAACGCCTGGGAGGAATCCTGCCTGGTGTTTGCCTGGGACGGTGTGGGCTTGGGCGAGGACGGCAGCCTGTGGGGAGGCGAGAGCCTGCTTGGTCGACCCGGGTCCTGGAAACGGGTCGCCAGTTTCAGGCAGTTCAGGATTCCTGGTGGGGACCTGGCTGCCCACGCTCCCTGGCGTAGCGCCGCCGGACTGTGTTGGGAGGCTGGCATACGCTGGCGCGACTGTCCCGATACGGGCCTGGTGCGCCAGGCCTGGGAGAGGGGTCTGAATTCACCCTACACCAGCGCGGTGGGGCGCTTGTTCGATGGCGCGGCCGCCTTGCTGGGCCGCCATATCACCAGTTTCGAAGGCCAGGGTCCCATGGAACTTGAGGCGGTGTCGGGCTCAACCGAGGACTACATCGAGCTTCCCCTGGCCGCGGATTCCGATGATGTGCTCAGGGCAGACTGGGCGAAGTTGATTGGATTCCTGGCCAATGGATCCCTGGGTCCGGCCCGTGCCGGGGCGGTGTTTCACGAGAGTCTTGCACGCTGTGTGCGGGCAAAGGCCGTGGCGATGCGGGACAAGCATGGCGTCACCACAGTGGGCTTATGCGGGGGCGTATTCCAGAATGCCCGCCTGGCCCGTCGCAGCCGGATCCTGCTGGAGGACTGCGGCTTTCATGTATTGCAGGCTCGCCACATACCCTGCAACGATGCAGGTATCAGTGCCGGACAGGTTATGGAGGCGCTGGGCGGCGGCCTGGCCGGCTTGTCTTGAGCGGGCACAGCTTGTCGCCATAGCCGGGCAGTCTCCGGCGTGCGGCTCGAAGGACCGACGCCATGCGGGTAATTGAAAATATTTTCACCTCGCTTATCAGGCATGAGTACGCCCGATCCATGTCCTTTGGCCCGATTCATGAAGACGATGAACTGCCGACCCCGGCACCGGGGGTCACCTATCAACTGTATCTGCACATTCCGTTTTGCCTGTCCCTGTGCCCGTTCTGTTCCTTTCACCGGGTGGAATATCAACCGGACCTGGCGGATCGCTATTTTGAGGCCTTGAGAAAAGAGATCCGTCGCTACGGCGAGCAGGGGTTTGTGTTCGACGACCTGTATGTGGGTGGTGGCACGCCCACGGTGAACGAAGGCCAGTTACTGCGCACCCTGGATATGTGTAATGAGTTGTTTCCTATCCGGGGCATA
>Ga0208305_10000764_pt1 | contig 15600 bp, 17 predicted proteins | sample ColrivemetaGS741_FD_187605 | JGI IMG/M metagenome (GOLD analysis project Ga0208305, IMG submission 187605) | Estuarine microbial communities from the Columbia River estuary - Flood tide ETM metaG S.741 (SPAdes) (version 2) | ecosystem: Environmental > Aquatic > Marine > Intertidal zone >... | reverse complement strand
CTAAAATTTATTTTATTAAGTTTGGGCATCAACAAACAAATAGCTCAAAAAAACCTTGAATTATAGTATTAAGAAAATAACGGCTCAAGAAACTTATATTGTCAGACATCCGGTACTAAGACAAGGAAAACCAATTGAATCGTGTGCGTTTGAAGGCGATAATCTCGAAACTACGTTTCATCTAGGAATTTTTCATAAGGACAAATTAGTTGGTATCAGTACCTTTTTACTGAGTAAACATCCTTTATTGTCTGAAGAACTTCAATATCAGCTTAGAGGTATGGCTGTTTTAAACGAGTATCAAAATCTTGGTTTAGGTAAACTTATTTTAAACCACGGTGAGAACTTATTAAAAAAACAAAACATTCAAATTGTTTGGTGTAATGCCCGCGAAAAAGCGGCGAATTTTTATAAAAAAAATGGCTATAAAAACATAGGAATACCCTTTGAAATTAAAGATATCGGCAAACATTTCGTTATGTATAAATCATTATAAATCAAACATCCCGACCCGATAACAGAATTGAAAAAATTCAAGCAGCTATAAAGAAATACAGAACTCAATAAAACAAAAAAGCCTTGAAATTCAAGGCTTCTTTTTATGAGTGACTAACTCAAAATAATTATATGGATTTAATTATTTTTCAGATAATGCCTTCTCTAATATTTCATAAGCATCTTTTGCTCCATGTATTTCGGCAAATTTAAGCGCTGTCATTTCTTTATCAGATTTGGCTTTTAAATCGGCTCCTCTTTCAATTAAGAGCTCTAAAATTTCAGTTCTGTTATACTTTGCAGCATACATTAAAGGTGTCATACCGTCCGATTTTTGATTAACGTCTTCGCCTATAGAGAGTAATTTTTTTACAGTTTCAATATCACCTTTGGCAATTGAAATACAGAAGGAGTTAACTTTAAAAACGGTTTCTACGTTGTAATTATCAACGTTTGAATTGTCGGTTGTTGCATGTACAGTAACCACAGAGACACATAATGCAATGGCGGAAATAATGATTGTTTTTTTCATGATGAATGATTTTGATTTGATTAATGAAATTGATATACTAAAGAGACGATAAATATTTTAAAATGTTACACCAAAAATAGATTATAACAGTTTTTTAACCTTTAGTTCACATTTATTTAACGGAATCACAGATTTTTAAATTTCTTTTAAAAATGACCACTTACAAAGGTTTTTCGATTGAAATTCACTTCTTATTTTACCAAACTTCAGTATCTTTGAATTCCTTTAAAAATGTTAAAAAAAATGAACAAAAAAGTTATCCTAATGATACTTGATGGCTGGGGAAATTCTCCTGACCCTAAAGTGTCAGCAATCGATCATGCTAATACACCATTTATAGATTCTCTTTATAAGAAATACCCATTCGCAACATTAAGAACTGATGGTTTACATGTAGGTTTACCAGAAGGACAAATGGGAAACAGTGAAGTTGGGCACATGAACCTCGGTGCAGGTCGTATTGTTTATCAAGATTTAGTTAAAGTGAATTTAGCGGTAAAAAATAAAACTCTTAATACAGAAAAAGTATTGGTTGATGCTTTTAACTATGCCAAAACCAATAATAAAGACGTTCACTTTTTGGGATTATTGAGTGATGGTGGTGTGCATTCACACATTACGCATTTATTAGGATTAATAGATGCTGCCAACGATTTTGGACTAAAAAATACTTTCGTTCATGCATTTACTGATGGTCGTGATGTAGACCCTAAATCAGGATTAGGATTTTTAAAACAATTAGAAAGTCATTTAAAAAATACGAACAGCAAATTAGCTACTGTTACAGGTCGTTACTTCGCTATGGATAGAGACAAACGTTGGGAACGTGTTAAGTTGGCGTATGATGCTATGGTGAACAGTATTGGTGAAAAATCCACCAGCGTGACTGAAACTATGCAAAAAAGTTACGATAATGATATCACCGATGAGTTTATTAAGCCAATTATAATGGTTGATAATGAAGGGCAACCTCTAACAAAGATTAAGGAAGATGATGTCGTTATCTTCTTTAATTTTAGAACTGACCGTGGTCGTGAGTTAACCGAAGCATTATCGCAAACCGATTTTCATGAACAAAACATGCATAAATTAAATTTGCATTATGTGACGCTTACTAATTATGACGATACTTATAAAAATATCAATGTCATTTTTAACAAAGACAATTTAACTGAGACACTAGGCGAAGTTTTAGAAAAAAACAACAAAAAGCAAATTCGAATTGCTGAAACTGAAAAATACCCGCACGTTACTTTCTTTTTCTCAGGTGGTAGAGAAGCTCCATTTAAAGGAGAAACAAGACTTTTAAGAAATTCTCCAAAAGTAGCTACTTACGATTTGAAACCAGAAATGAGTGCTTACGAATTACGTGATGCATTGGTGCCAGAATTACAAAAAGGTGAAGTGGATTTTGTGTGTTTAAATTTTGCTAATGGCGATATGGTAGGACATACTGGTGTCATGGAAGCAGCAATTAAAGCTTGCGAAGCAGTTGATGCATGCGTAAAAGATGTAATAACTACAGCTTTAGCTAACGGTTATACCACCCTATTAATTGCAGACCATGGGAATTGCGAAACTATGATAAATCCAGACGGCTCACCTAATACCGCCCACACCACAAATCCGGTACCAGTTATTTTAATTGATAACGAATTAAAATCAATAAAAGACGGTGTATTAGGCGATATGGCACCAACTATTTTAAAATTAATGGGTGTTGAGCAACCAAAAGCCATGACACAACATCCCTAGTATAGAAAATAAATTATTGTAATTTTGTTTTAAACCCAAGCCTTAATTTAAATGAACTTTACCGATCAACTAATTATAGCTGTCGATTTTGACGGAACCATTGTTGAAGATGCCTACCCTAAAGTAGGTAAACCCATGTTGTTTGCTTTCGAAACTTTAACAAAGCTTCAGGAAAAAGGACATCGTCTAATTTTATGGACGTACAGATATGGTGAAAGATTAGATGAAGCCGTAAATTTTTGTGAAGAAAATGGGATTCATTTCTATGCAGTAAATAAAAGTTTTCCAGAAGAAGAATATAATGAAAGTATGAGTCGAAAAATTCATGCAGATTTATTTATCGACGACAGAAATATTGGTGGTTTTTTTGGCTGGGGAGAAATTTATCAATTGCTAACGAATACAAGTCCGCAAGCATTTGAACAAAAGAAAGGCTTCTTTGATTTTTTTAAATAGGTTTTTTGTATTCAAAACCCGGAGTGAATATTAGCAATTTGAGTATCTTTGCCCATATTTTTCATACATGATTATTATAAAAACCAAAGAAGAAATAGAATTAATGCGCGAAAGCGCTTTAATTGTATCTAAAACATTAGGTGAAGTTGCGAAAGCAATTAAACCAGGCGTAACCACATTACAACTCGATGCAATTGCAGAAACCTGCATAAGAGACCATGGAGCTATTCCTGGTTTTTTAGGATTATATGATTTTCCTAATACCCTTTGCATGAGTCCGAATACACAGGTGGTACATGGTATTCCGAATAAAACCCCATTAGTTGAAGGTGATATTATATCTATTGATTGTGGTGCTTTAAAAAATGGTTTTTACGGCGATCATGCTTACACATTTCCTGTTGGCGAAATCGATCCGGAAACAGAAAAATTACTTCAGGTTACTAAAGAATCATTATACGCAGGAATTAGAGAATTCAAGGTTAATAATCGTGTAGGCGATGTTGGTTATGCTATTCAAAAATACTGTGAAGACCACGGATACGGGGTTGTTCGAGAATTAGTTGGTCATGGATTAGGAAAAAAAATGCACGAAGATCCAGAAATGCCAAACTACGGCAAACGTGGTAGAGGCAAAAAATTTGTTGAAGGTATGGTTGTAGCGATTGAACCTATGATAAATATGGGCACACATCGTATTAAACAGCATAAAGATGGCTGGACCATCACTACTTTAGACAATAAACCATCTGCACATTTTGAACATGATGTTGCCATTGTTAATGGCAAACCGGAATTACTTTCAACCTTTGCATATATTTATGAAGCTTTGGGTATTAAAAGTAACGAAGAGGTTGAGTTTAGACAAACCGAATTAATCATTTAACATTTATGACTATCTCAGACATTGAAAAACGTGAACTCACTAAAGGAATCGTAGGGCGTTATTTCCATTCCGAATCTACCACCATCGGTTTTGTTGAAATTGAGGAAGGTTCCATTTTACCTGAACATTCACATTTCCACGAACAAACAACCTTTGTTACTGAAGGTGAGTTAGAAATGACTATTGATGGGGTTGTTCAAGTTTTAAACCCTGGCTCTATTCTAAGAATCCCTTCAAATGCAGTGCATAGTGCACTTGCATTAACCGATTGTAAAGTAACGGATGTTTTTTGTCCTGTTAGAGAAGACTATAAATAATCACTTTTGAAAAACATTTTCAAATTCTTTTTAAATTTTTTACCCAGACCGTTATTAATTAGGTTAAGTTATATTATTAGACCGTTTTTAGAAATTTTTCTAAAAGGCGATACTTTCACCGACCCTATAGATGGAAAAAGTTTTAAAAGCTTTTTACCATATGGATATGGAAATCAAAGGAACAACGTTTTATCACCTTCCACCTTAAGTTTAGAGCGCCACAGGCTATTATGGTTGTATTTAAAAAATGAAACCAATTTCTTTTCAGCAGAAAAAAAAATGCTTCATTTTGCACCAGAACAGGCTTTTTATAAGCGTTTTAAAAAGATGAAAAATCTTGAATATGTAACCACAGATTTGAATTCTCCTTTAGCAGATGTAAAAGCAGATATATGCAATTTACCTTTTAAGGATAATGAATTTGATATGATTTTATGTAATCATGTATTAGAGCATATTCCAGATGACACCAAAGCTATGCAAGAACTTTATCGCGTTTTAAAAGTTGGAGGTATGGGTGTTTTTCAAATTCCTCAAGATGTAAATCGCGACAAAACTTTTGAAGACCATAGTATTACCGACAAAAAAGAACGCGCTAAAATTTTTGGACAGTACGACCATGTTCGTATTTATGGTCTTGATTATTTTGACAAACTAAGGAGTATTGGTTTTCAAGTTGATGAAGTTGATTACACCTCGAAACTTTCAGAAGAAAATATTACCAGATATTGTTTAGCCAAAGGAGAAATCATTCCGGTGGTAAGTAAATAATGCTTCCCTTATATACTAAAATAAAAAAAAGCTGAACTGAAATAAATCGAGTCCAACTTTTTTTAATGATTAATAGCATCTATAGGACACAACTTTCTTTAGCAAGTCACAAATAATTATTATTTATTCTGGAAACTCATTTAAAGAAAGGGTTTCAAATTCCATTTTATCATTTTCAAAAATGAAAAACACTTTAAGCTCAGGATGTGTTTTTAAAAATGATTTTACTTTTTCAATACCCATAGCTTTAAACGCGGTGGCATAAGCATCGGCTGTCATACAATCACCCGCAATAACCGAAATACTGAGCACGTTCGTTTTACTGGGATATCCGGTTTTAGTATCGATAATATGTGCGTACCGATTACCGTCTTTATCTACTTTAAACTTTCTATAAGTTCCAGAAGTTGCCATAGCTTCATCAAACACTTCAATAGCTTTCAAAATAGATTGTTCCCCATCAAAATGTGGCATTTCAACACCAACTTTCCAAGCTGATTGCTTTTCCATATTTTTCCCTTTGGCTCGTATTTCCCCTCCAATTTCAACTAAATAATTTTTAATATGTTTTCTTTCTAAAAATTCGCTAATAACATCAACACCATAGCCTTTCGCAATTGCATTAAAATCTATAAAAGTTCCTTGAGGTTTAATGATATTCTTACCCGAAAGTTTCACTTTATTTAATCCAACTGACAGCATTAAACTATCTATTTTTAAACTATCCAAATTCACGATTTTTTCTTCCGGACCAAAATCCCAGGCATTTACAATGGCTCCAATTGTGGGGTCGAAAGCGCCTTCTGTGGTTTTATAAATTTCTTCCGAAGCTCGAAACACTTTTATAAAATGCGCATCTACTACATCGCTTTCATTTCTGTTTAATTTTGAAATATCAGAATTAACCTGATACGTAGACATCGATTTATTCATTATATAAAACAAACTATCAAACTGTGCTTGATAATTTATTTCAGAATCATAAATAACATGGTAACTGGTCCCAAACACTGCTCCCGAAAGTTTCGTGTTTTTAATTTCTTTCTTACAGGAAATTGAAATAAAGAGTAATAATGCGACTGAAATGTATTTCACTTTAGTTAAGGTTGGTTTCTAAAACTTGTATGCCATTATACTCAAGCAAATAATCCTGATTTAAATAAATGGGTTGTTTTTCTTTATCAATATTACCAATACCAACGCCTGCATAAAGTACTTTAGCGTCTTTTTCCCGGGCATGTTTTTTAAAAGTTTCCATCCAAATAACATCGTAATTATTGGGATTATCTGGTAAAATAACGACGCGAACAATTACAAAATAGTATTGTTTGTTTTTATCGATACATACAAATTGGGGATGCTTTTTTAGTTTACTATTTACCGAAATAAATTCAAAACCACGTTGCTCTAAATCTTTACCAACGTGATTCATAGCTAAATTGTGCAATTCTTGTTCTGTAAGCGCTTTACTCATAGTACAAAAATAATATTAAATTATTTCCCTTGCTAAAATTTGAAAATGTTTAACTTTCACAGCTCTTTCAATAATTAAGTAATTAATTCAGTCCATAACATATATGACGAATCATCCTCTATCTAAAATAATCGGTCTTTTTTTAGGTCCCATTTTATTTATAATTGTTCAACTTTTACCCTTTGATATTATTTCTAATAAAGCAGACACTGTAATTGCCATAGCTTTATGGATGGTTTGTTGGTGGATTACCGAAGCGGTTTCTATTTCTGTAACGGCGTTACTCCCACTATTATTATTCCCAATTTTTAAAGTAATGCCTATTGCTGATGTTGGTGCGAATTACGGAAGTCCGATTGTGTTTCTTTTTTTTGGCGGTTTTGTTTTAGCCTTAGCATTGGAAAAAGTAAACCTACATCGCCGAATCGCATTGAATATTATTAAAAAAACGGGTACCACACCCAACAAAGTAATATTAGGTTTTATGATTGCCACAGGTTTTTTAAGTATGTGGATAAGTAATACGGCCTGTGCTGTTTTTATGCTCCCCATTGCTTTATCTGTAATACATTTACTTATCGATGACGCCGATGGCTTTACTAAAAACGATCAGAATTTTGCGATTAGTGTTATGCTTGGAATAGCTTTTTCAGCAAATGCCGGTGGTATTGCAACTGTAATTGGCACACCGCCAAATTCTATATTAATTGGACTGCTTGAAAATCAATATAATATTGAAATATCTTTTTTTAAATGGATGCTTATTGGCTTGCCGTTTTCTATTGTTTTGATAGCCATTATTTATTTCGTGTTGGTGAAATGGATGTTCCCAAATAAAGGGTTGAAATTTAATGCTTCAAAAGAAATTATAGATTCAGAGATTAAAAAACTAGGTAAAATAACGCCTAAAGAAAAACGTGTATTAACCATATTTGCATTAACTGTTTTTCTTTGGATATTTAGAAGTGTCATTAATTCAATCATTCCAAATCTGGATTTATCAGATACTATGATTAGTATTTTCGGGGCGCTAGCTCTATTTTCAATACCATTTAATTTGAAGACAGGTGACTTTATATTACAATGGAATGACACTCAAAAATTAGCCTGGGGTATATTAATTTTATTTGGCGGAGGCTTAGCATTGGCAAATGGTATGTCTGAAAGCGGCATTGTGGATTTGATAGCTACAAGCATTTCAAACAGCAAAGTAAGTATTCTAATTATGGCATCCTTATTAATCGTTTTAATGCTATTTATGACGGAGTTAATGAGCAATGTAGCTTTAACTGCTGTTTTGGCCCCTGTGGTTGCGGGAATAGCCATAGGGTTAAATATTCCTATTCTTTATCTATTAATACCTGTAACCATTGCCAGTAGTTGCGCTTTTATGCTTCCTATGGCAACCCCACCAAATGCTATTGTATTTGCCAGTGGTTATATAAAAGTAAGTGAAATGGCACGCGTAGGTATCATCTTAAATTTAATATCAGTAATTTTATTAATAATAATGTTTAAATTTTTTATTCCAATGGTGTTTTAAAATTCCAATTTAGGATAAGAAATGATTTTTTATTAATTTAGAATCAAAATCATAAGGCTATGAACACATCCTTCAGACTTGATTCTGCTATAAAAAAACTTTATAATGCATTTCATAATAATGAATTGCATCCGGAGTGTTGTATGCAATGTGCTGTTGGGAATATATTGGACAACAAAGACAGCTGGAAACATTTATCTGACCACCATGGCGCTTTGGAATTAAATTATGTTGGTAAAGTGCACCAAACACTGGGGCGAAAATTTAATGGCTATACACCGTTTGAATTATTACAAATTGAAGCTACATTTTTAAAAGCCTGTGGTTATCAACTTCCACTACACCATAAAAACAAAAAACCTAAAAACCCTACTGACAAAGATGTTTTATTCAATGGACTTTTTGCCGTTATAACATACATGTGTCAACTTGATGGCGTTTCCAATGTAATGGATTATACTCAGATTTTTGAAAATCAAAACAAAAAAACGGAATACCAACTCTCAATTCAATAGTTCTATTTATATAAAAAACAAAGCCCAACACTTTTATGTTGGGCTTTGTTTTTTATATCGAAATTGAAGTCTATCCTCCAAAGTCATCAAATCTAATATTCTCATCGGCCAGACCAAAATCTTCACCCATTTTCTGAACTGCTTTGTTCATTAAAGGTGGTCCACAGAAATACAATTCTATATCTTCTGGCGACTCGTGTTTGTTTAAATAATTCTCTATTACACAGTTATGAATGAATCCAACAAACCCATCTCCTGGAGCATTAATATCAGCTTTTACTTTCCAGTTATCTTCCGGCATTGGTTCAGATAATGCTAAATAGAACTTAAAGTTTGGAAAATCTTTTTCTAATTTATGGAAATGATCTAAATAGAACAATTCACGTTTAGAACGACCTCCGTACCAATAAGTCACTTTTCTTCCAGTTTTCAAGGTTCTGAATAAATGATATAAGTGAGAACGCATTGGTGCCATACCGGCTCCACCACCTACATAAAGCATTTCAGCATCAGATTCGTTAATGAAAAATTCACCGTAAGGTCCTGAAATAGTTACTTTATCACCTTTTTTCTGATTGAATATAAATGATGATGCAATACCAGGATTAACATCCATCCAGCCATTTTTAGCTCTATCAAATGGAGGTGTTGCAATACGTACATTCAACATAACTTCACGTCCTTCAGCAGGATAAGACGCCATTGAATAAGCGCGCTCTACAGTTTCAGTATTTTTCATTACCAAATCCCAAAGCTTGAATTTTTCCCATTCAGCCTTAAACTTATCTGGAGTTTCATGTTCTTCCGGATGTGCCGTAATATCCATGTCGGCAAACTTCACTTCGCATGGTGGTATTTCAATTTGAATATACCCACCTGCTTTATAACCCATATCTTCAGGAATCTCTACAACAAATTCCTTAATAAATGAGGCTACGTTATAATTACGAACTACAGTTGCTTCCCATTTTTTAATACCGAAAACTTCTTCAGGAATAGTAATATTCATGTCCTGCTTCACTTTTACCTGACAAGCTAAACGTGCTCCGTGTTTAAGTTCTTTTCGAGTAAAATGAGGTGTTTCGGTTGGAAGCGCTTCGCCTCCACCAGATAACACATGACACTCACATTGAATACAGGTTCCACCACCACCACATGCGGATGGTAAAAATATTTTTTGATTTCCTAAAGTAGATAGCAAACTTCCTCCAGAAGCTACTTCTATTTCCTTTTCACCATTAATAGTAATCTTTACTGGCCCAGATGGTGATAATTTTTGTTTTACAACTAATAGTAAAGCCACCAATAATAATGTGATTATTAAAAAAGCTGTTACTGTTGCTATTACTGTTCCTAATGTACTTGCGGCTAAAATCATATTACTTATTTACTTTTATGTTGTTAGCTAACACTTCTTTTTCTTTTTTCGAATCTACTTTTACCGCCGTTGTTTCTTCTTTTTTAGCGCCGTCATCACCTCCGGTTAACATACCTCCAAAACTCATAAATCCGATGGCCATTAAACCAGTGATAATAAATGTAATCCCCAAGCCTCTTAACGCTGGTGGCACATTAGAATATCTGATTTTTTCACGAATGGCAGCAATGGCAAGAATAGCTAAAAACCAACCAATTCCTGAACCAATTCCATAAGTAGTAGCTAATCCTAAGGTTGGAATCTCACGAGATTGCATAAATAATGAACCTCCTAGAATAGCACAGTTTACTGCAATAAGCGGTAAAAATATACCCAGTGAGTTGTATAATGATGGTGAGAACTTCTCAACCACTATTTCTACCAACTGCACCATAGTAGCTATAGTAGCGATAAACATGATAAATGATAAGAAACTTAAATCGTAATCTGCATATTCAGCTCCCATCCAAGCTAATGCTCCGGGTTGTAATAAATATTGATCCAGTAACCAGTTTAAAGGGACTGTTATTGCCAATACAAAAATAACGGCTGCTCCAAGACCAACTGCTGTATTTACTTTTTTAGATACCGCCAGGTAAGAACACATTCCTAAGAATGTTGCAAATACCATGTTATCTATAAATATTGATTTTAATAATAATTCTATATGTTCCATTTTTTTTAGTATTCAGTATTCAGTGTTCAGTGTCCAGTAACTTGCTTACTGTGATTGCCCAACTGTGTCCTAATTAATGATCTTCTATTAAAGCTGTATTTCTTGTACGTTGTATCCAGATAATAATGCCCACAACTATTAATGCCATAGGTGATAATAACATAAAGCCGTTATTTTCATATCCCAGAGCATAAAGTCCTGATAATTCACCTGGAATTGGATTCCCTAACACTGGAAAACCAAGCAAAGTTCCTGAACCTAACAATTCTCTGAAGAACCCGACTATAATAAGTATTAATCCGTATCCTGCAGCATTTCCTATACCATCCAAAAACGATCTCCAAGGTCCGTTTGCTAAAGCAAAAGCCTCAAAACGCCCCATAATGATACAGTTGGTAATAATTAACCCAACGAATACCGAAAGAGTTTTACTTAACTCATAAGCAAAAGCTTTTAATACTAAGTCTACAATAATTACAAGAGCAGCTACAACAACTAATTGTACAATAATTCTAATTTTTGAAGGTATTATGTTTCTCATTAATGAAATAACAACATTACCTATGCCTAATACAAACAATACAGATATTGACATTACAATAGAAGCTTTTAATTCTGCAGTAATTGCCAATGCCGAACAAATACCTAAAACCTGAATAGTTATTGGGTTATTATCTGCTAATGGATCTAATATTAATTTGCTGTCTTTTTTTGATAAAAGTCCCATATCTTAATTGTTTTTTAAATTTTTGAAATAAGGCAAGTACAACTTTAAATCGCTTTTAATCATTGCCGATACACCATCACCAGTAATTGTGGATCCAGCAATTGCATCTACTTCATTATCCATTTTATCATTATTTTTTGGATCCGCATTTCCTTTTGCTACAGTAATTCCTTTAAAGTCTGCAGATTCATCTAACAGATGTTCTCCAATAAAATCATCCATAAAGAAACGTTGCTTAATATTAGCACCTAAACCAGGCGTTTCACCTTTATGATCAAAATAGGCACCTTGCACCACCATGTTTTCATCTAACGCAACATAAGCCCAAATGGCATCCCAAAGTCCTTTCCCCATAATTGGTGCTATATAAAACGTTTTTCCGTCTTTTTCTCCAATAAACAAAGGCAGTTTTCTAACCTTACCATCTTTTACTCCTGCTTGTTCTTTTTTAACATCTATTAAATATGCCTGATCATTTTCAGTAACCTTATCGCCTTCAATAACCAGTTGCTTAGTAATATATTTAGCAAATTCAGCAGCAACTTTATTGGTAGAAACGAAGTTTGCACTACTTGCATCATTTTCATTTACGCCCATAGCATACAAAATATTTTGTTGCTTTTCAATACGTTTATTTTCATCAATAGTTGGCTTTAAAGATTCTGCTGCATAAGCCAATACCGCACCTACTACTAATACCATAGCAATGGCAAAAAGTATGGTATATGAATTTTTATCTGTTCTGTTTTCCATCGTTATGCAGTTTTTGCTTTGAGACGTTTCATTCTTTGTTTTACATTTCCTTGAACCACGTAATGATCAATAGTTGGTGCAAATACGTTCATCAATAAAATGGCTAACATCACTCCTTCCGGATATGCCGGGTTGAATACACGGATTAATATGGATATGAATCCTATTAAAAAACCGTAATACCATTTTCCTTTATTGGTTTGAGACGCCGTAACTGGGTCCGTTGCCATAAATACGGCACCGAATGCAAAGCCACCAATGATTAAGTGTTCCCAAAATGGTGTACTCATTAATCCATAAAATTTGCTTCCTTCGCCGATAATGCCCATATCAACAATCTGATTAAATATTAACCCCATTGCGATGGCTCCTAATGCAGATGATAACATTATTCTCCAGCTTCCTATTTTGGTAAAAATCAAAAACAAACCTCCTAATAATATCAGTAAAGCTGAAGTCTCTCCAACCGAACCGGGTATAAATCCATAGAACATATCCCATGTTGAATAAACGACTTCTTTGCCTTGCGCTAAAGCTCCTAATACTGTTTCGCCTGAAATAGCATCTAAATTCTGACCCGCAGCAATCGCTTTATCTGTCGCAACAGCACCTTCAACCCAAACTTTATCTCCAGACATCCATGTAGGATATGCAAAGAATAAAAAGGCTCTAATGGTTAATGCCGGATTTAGAATATTCATTCCTGTTCCCCCAAATACTTCCTTACCAATAACAACTCCAAAAATTACAGCTACCGATAGCATCCAAAGTGGAATATCAATTGGTACAATTAGTGGCACTAACATACCTGTTACTAAATAACCCTCTTCAACTTCATGTTTTTTGATGATGGCGAATAAAAATTCAATACCCAAACCAACTCCATAAGAAACAATGACTAATGGAATAATTTTCCAGAAACCGATAAAGAAATTATCAAGTGTCCAAAATTCTGATCTAAAAAAACTTCCCGCTACAGCTTGAATTTCTCCAACGGCCAGGTTGTGCTGGTATCCTGCGTTAAACATTCCAAAAATTAAACATGGTAACATGGCCAAAATAACGGTGTTCATGGTACGTTTTAAATCATCGGCAGCTTTTATATGCGTTCCATTGTGAGTTGTATCATCTGGTGTATATAAAAACGTATGCAATGCACTGAAAGCTGGCGCCATTTTGGAGCCTCTAAACTTTCTTTTTAAAATATGTAATCTAGTTTTTAATTTCATCTTTTATATTTTTCATTTCACGGCGTTCAATGAATAAGATTTTATTTTTCATTTTTATCAAAATGAATTATTATCCAATTTCTTTAAGCATTACGTCTAAACCTTTTCTAATAATTTCCTGATGTGGTTGTTTAGACACACATACAAATTCTGTTAAAGCAAAATCCTCAGGAGCTACTTCATACATTCCTAAAGATTCCATCTCATCTAAATCTTGATACATACAAGCTTTTAGAATTTGTAATGGATATATATCTAAAGGAAACACTTCTTCATATCCACCTGTTACTACAAAAGCACGGTGTTCTCCATTAGTGTTTGTGTTTAAATCGTATTTTTTATTAGGGTTTAACCACGAAAAAGTAAGTGCCCTAGTTGTAGAAACCTTATTAAACACAGGCATAGTCCATCCAAATAATTCGTAATCATCACCTTCTGGAATTACAGTAATGGTATTACTATAAAAATCTAAATAACCATCTGGTTTTATATGTTTTCCGCTAAGTACATTCCCGGAAATTATACGAACATGGCCCTTTTTTGAAATACCTTTATCGTAAATCATTGTAGCTACTTCACTACCTATTAGGGTTGAAAAATATCTTGGTTTTTCGATGCATGAACCAGCTAAAGCAACAATACGTTCTGCATTGAATTTACCGGTTAAAAGTAATTCACCAATTATAACTAAATCTTGTGCTGCAATTGTCCAAACAACTTCTCCTTTATTTACAGGATCAACTCTGTTTATTAGCGTACCAACATTACCTGAAGGATGCGGACCAGACACTTTATGTAAAGAAATTCCAGTCAATTCAGCTATTGGCGAAATAGAATTAGCCCCAACAGATATATGAACTTTTCCTTCGGTAAGTTTACCTAATGCTGTTACAGCTGCCTGCAATTCTGCCTGTTTACCTTGAAGTGTAAAATCTAAATCGGCAGCTAAAGGCGCACTTGCGTAACCAGAAATAAAAATAGCTTTTGGTGTTTTATCAGGATTTGCAATAACATCATATGGACGTTGTTTAACAAATGGCCAACAACCAGAAGCTAACAAGTGTGCTTTAACCTCGGCAGGTTTAGCATCATCTAAATTAAACTTACCGTGTTCTTGGTACGTTTGTTCTTTGCTTGCTTTTAATTTAATTGATAATATTTTTCGCTTTTGACCACGAGCAATTTCTATAATCTCACCAGCAACTGGAGAAACAAACTTTACGTTTTCGTTAGATTTATCATAAAAAACAGGCTCTCCTGCTTTTACTATAGATCCCACTTTAGAAATTAACTTTGGAATAACGCTGTGAAAATCTTCAGGTCTTAGAGTATAAAAGGTGCTCAAAACTGCCTTTTCCAAGCTTTTTTCAGCTTCACCTTTAAGTTTAATGTCTAAACCTTTTTTAATACGAATGTCGTTTGACATATTTTTTATTTTGAATTTAGTTGTCAAAAAATCGAGGCAAAAGTACAAATAATTAATACAGTTTTAATAAAATGAACATAGAAATTTATTTCAAAAAATTGAATATAATTTTTAGGCATTAAATTTGATTATATTTACAAAAACTATTGCAATAATGCCTATAATTAAGTATAAAACTTTCATTTTAATTTTACTAGTTCCTATTATTTCCTTTTGTCAGATAAAAGAAGTAAACCCTCCAAATTATATTAAAACCATCAATTTTAAAGGCAATACGCCCGAAACACAGCTGCCAATTTTAAAACTAGGTGAAGCTGTTATTTTAGAATTTGATGCTTTAAATGGCGATGAACATGATTATTATTATAAAGTAGATCATTTTAATTACGACTGGACCCCGTCCGTTTTACTGAAATCTGAATTTATGGATGGTTTTGATAACCAACGCATTCGCGATTACCAAAACTCCTTTAATACCTATCAAATTTATTCGAATTACAAATTAACCATTCCAAACGATCAAACCAGACGTTTAAAAGTTTCAGGTAATTATTTATTAAGTATTTATAATAGTAATGATGAACTCGTTTTTTCGAGAAAATTCATGATTTACGAAGAATTAGCAGCA
>Ga0208305_10000755_pt1 | contig 15719 bp, 19 predicted proteins | sample ColrivemetaGS741_FD_187605 | JGI IMG/M metagenome (GOLD analysis project Ga0208305, IMG submission 187605) | Estuarine microbial communities from the Columbia River estuary - Flood tide ETM metaG S.741 (SPAdes) (version 2) | ecosystem: Environmental > Aquatic > Marine > Intertidal zone >... | reverse complement strand
CATTCGTGGTATCAAGCCCAATGTCTTTGAGATATGGGTAGATGGTACGATGATCAATCAGGACTCGGCCTCGCGCGACTATCAAGAGTACCTTGAGAAGTTCATCCTCAAAATGAACTACAAAGCATTCACACAGATTGTTATTCTTGGTTCTGCTTCGTTTGTTCCTTTCATGCAGTTATCTCCTGCTGATCGTCGTGCTATCATTGAAGGTCTTCTGGACATTCAAATCTTCTCGGTAATGAATGTGCTGATGAAGCAACGATTTGTGGAAAACAAGCAGGCACTTGAGAAGAACCGTATTGAGCTTTCTTCCAAGAAGGATCGCAAATCTTTCATTGAAAAGACACTTTCTGGACTCAAGAAAAATAGCAAAGACAGATTGGATGGACTTGAGGAACAACTGAAGGATTATAACAGCCAGAAGCGCAATCTGCTTTTGGAAGTGGAAAAACTTGTAGAAGAACGCAAGACTTTACAGGCCGATGTGAATGATCTGGACAGTATCAAGAAACAGTTTCATGATGCCATCAAACTTTATACTCAGGCTGATACCGAAGCCAAGAGACTTGATACTGAAAAGGATATGTTAAAGGCAACTGACGAATGTCCAACTTGTAAGCAGCGCATTGAAGAAAGTTTTAAATCGAGGCGCGTGTTACACCTTGCTGATGAGATTGGCAAACTTTGTATTCACGCAACTACATTAGAAGGTAGTTCGAATAGGCTGCTGGAATCTATCAATGAAAAAGAAAAGAAGGTAAAACGCATTCAAGGCATCACGGCCGATATCTCTGCCAAGAAGCAGACGATGATGCATTTGGTATCTGTGATCAATGATACTGATGACGCTATTGAAAAAATCAATACGGCCGACAATCTTGTTCAAGATGCGGAACAAGACTTGGAAACTGTAGATTCGGAAATACATGTCCTACAGTGTATCCAGTCCGACTGGTTGGAAGATCGCAAGTACATTGAGACTGCACTAGCCCTATTGAAAGATGGAGGTATCAAGACCAAGATCATCAAGCAATACATTCCAATCATCAATAAGCTTGTCAATAAATACCTCGCTCAGATGGGATTCTTTGTCAACTTCAACATTGACGAGAACTTCAACGAGGTAATCAAGTCCAGATATCGTGATGAGTTTTCTTATGCGAACTTCTCGGAAGGTGAGAAGACTCGTATTGATTTGGCCTTGATGTTTACCTGGCGTACAATTGCCAAGATGAAAAATTCCGTCAATACAAATTTGTTGATACTGGATGAAATCTTAGATGGAAGTCTCGATGCTAATGGCACTGATGAATTCCTAAAGATCATTCAGACCTTGACAGATGATACAAATACATTTATAATATCGCACAAGACTGATGCGATTGCCGATAAGTTCGATAAGACTTACCGATTCGAGAAAATCAAAAACTTTAGCAGGTTAGTATAATGACAGTGAAAGAAACAGCAGAATATGATAACTTCCTTGGTAAGAAAGAAGAAGTTGCTAAGCCAGCAGCACTCTTTGAGATTGAAGAGGATGATGGAAGTGAACGCGAAAAGCTTTGGGTAGGAATGCCTGAGTTTGAACAGAAGGACAATCCTCCGTTCAAGACAATCTATGTTCACTTCCGTAACAAGGAAGACTTTGATGAGTTTGTTATTAGGTACAAGATGCTTGATGCTGAACAGACAATCACACCTAAGACTAAGAGCATGTGGTATCCACACCTTGATAAGGATGAAAACTCACTCAAGCGTTGGTTTGAAGAATGACGAATCCGACTCATCCAGTTTATATTATTTCTAAAGGTAGACATGATACCATGTATACCTCGCGCTCTCTCGCGCGTATGAAGATTCCGCATTACATAGCAATAGAGCCACAAGATGAAAGTTCTTATGAATCTGCCCTTGATAATTTCAATATTAGGGATTATGTTACTCTGCTTGTTGCCCCTTTCAGCAACCACGGCGACGGCCCTGGTCGGGCTCGTAATTGGTGTTGGGATCATGCTATTTCAATAGGTGCTGAGAAGCATTGGGTAATGGATGATAACATTTCTGATTTCTATCGTCTACATAAAAATCAACGCATTCGTGTGGAATCTGGTGTAATCTTTAAGGCCGCAGAAGACTTTGTTGACCGCTTTGAGAATGTTCCTATCTCAGGCTTTCAGTATCGATTCTTTATTGCACCTAACCAAGCATACTATCCATTCACGCCAAACACTCGTATCTATTCCACTCTGCTCATATCTAACGATTGTAAGCATCGTTGGCGCGGTAGATATAATGAAGATACTGATATCTGCCTTCGTGTATTGAAAGATGGTGACTGTACTATTCAGTTCAACTCATTTCTACAAGGCAAGTCTGCTACTCAAACTGTCAAGGGTGGTAACACTGCTGAGTTCTATCATGCGGAAGGTGAACTAGACAAGAGCAAGTGGCGTGAAGGGCAAATGAACGCAACTGGTACTGTGAACAAATCGCAGATGTTGGTCGATATGCATCCCGATGTAGCGAAGCTTGTTTGGAAGTATGGTCGCTGGCATCACCATGTTGACTATCTTCCGTTTCAAAAGCCAGAGCGGGAACTGAATCCAGAACAGTTACAGATCCGTCGGAATCTCGGTTTGGGTCCAGAAGATAATCGGTTGAGATTGAAACCTGGTGTTGATCTTTCAACTTTACCTAAGGTCAACAATTACGGTATGGTTCTCAAAAAGATATCAAGAACTTAGCCGAACCCAATAAAATCAACGACTTAGCCGCCAGCCATGTGTCCACCGCATGGCTGGTATGCATTTTGACCACTTGTAAAACCGACTTGCCATCCCCATATATAGTGTATGACAATGGAGAACACTATGACCAAGATCATTCTTAAGCTTGAAGACTACCTTGCTTATAGCACCATGTATGTGACTTTTATTCCGCCGATACTTGCGCTTAAGTTGCAGATTCGCATTCATAAGATGTTCCCGCGTCTTTTCTCGGATCGACCGTCTAATCAATCTTATGATTGACAATCGACCCATATTCGTTTAAGATAAGTCCATAATCAAGAGGACACAATGGAAGTTTCACATAATCATAACGCGAAGTCCCAGCTAGCCAAGTTGCTGGCTACGGAAAACATTACGGTTCAACATTCCGCGTCGGCTAAGACCGCTTGGTTCGATGTTAAGAACCGCGTCCTGATGCTGCCTGTCTGGCGTGAAATGTCGGATGATCTTTACGATATGCTGGTCGTCCATGAGGTTGGCCATGCTCTGGACACGCCTGGTGAAGACTTTGTAGAGAACCTCAAGGCTATCGCAGCCCGTCTTGGAGAGACTTCCAGCCGTGCTCTGGGTGCTATCAAGGGCTTTGTAAATGTCATTGAAGACGCCCGCATTGACAAGCGCCAGAAGCGCCGCTTCCCTGGTGCTCGTCGGAACTACATCAAGGGTTATGCTGAACTAATCGAAAAGGACTTTTTCGGTACCGCAACTAAGGATGTTAACTCTATGTCCTTTATCGACCGCCTTAACATTTACTGTAAGGGTGGCGTTATGCTTGGTATCAACTTCTCTCCTGAAGAGAAGGTAATGCTCCGCAAGGTTGAAGCGGCTGAGACCTTTGAAGAGGTTCTGGCTCTTACTGAGGAAATTTATCGCTGGTCTAAGCAGCAGATGGAAAATCAGCAGGAAGAGGAAGCCGGCCCGGACATGATGAAAGCCAAGTCTGGCTTCGGTGATGATACCGAAGACGGTGAAGATGGCGATGAAATGGACTTTGGCGATGATGAAGACGCCGAGACTGACCCTTCGCAGTCCAGCCAGTCTATGTCTCAGGATGATGACGAGGATGGCGATGAGGACGAGGACGAGGACGAGCGTAACGGCTCCGCTTCTACCGAAGACGGTGAGAAGGAAGATGCCGAGTCCAACGCCGGTACTGCTTCCAACGGTAATGATGATGTTCCCGAGTCCGAGACTGAAAAGGCTTGGCAGGAAAAGCAGAATGACCTGATCATTGATTCCGAATATGATTATGTCTATGCCAAGCTTCCGAAGATTGCAGATTATGACCGTACGGTTCATGACTTCAAGGTCGTGCTTGATGATCAGCGGCGCGAATTGGCTCGCCGTAGGTTTGATCCGGATTGGCTTCTTGCCGTTCGCAAGGAACTCAATCAGTTCAAGTCCAGCGAAAACTCGGCCATTTCATTCATGGTCAAGGAGTTCGAAATGCGTAAGTCCGCAGACGAATATTCCCGCACCAGCACCGCCAAGACTGGTATGCTTGACACTAACAAGCTCCACTCTTATCGGTACAATGATGACTTGTTCCGTCGTATCACTACGGTAGCAAGCGGCAAGAACCATGGCTTTGTCATGTTTGTTGATTGGTCAAGCTCCATGGACTCAAATCTGCGGAAGACTGTCCGACAGTTGCTTTCACTGGTAATGTTCTGTAAGCGAGTTCAGATCCCGTTCGAGGTGTATGCCTTCCGTTGTGTCTCTTATAGCGACAATGATCGGACTCGGTTGTCGGCTGGCTTCACCAAGAACACCAACGAGATTGACGTTTCGCCGTTTGTTGCGCGAAACTTGCTTTCGTCCCGGATGAAAATCCAGGAGTTGAATGACGCAATGTACCATCTGTTCATTATGTCTTCCCGACATGGTGGTCTGGCTTGTGATGATTTGACTTCCACGCCGCTCAATCCTTGTATTGTTGCTGCTTCGGAAATCGTCAATCGCTTCAAGGCCAAGTCGAAGGTACAGATTGTCAATACGGTATTCATTACTGATGGTGATTCCGATCCTATGTCTGGTCAGATTAACGGTGTGCCTTACGGCTGGAAGCCGCGTAAGATTATCATTCAGGATGATATGACCAAGAAGACTTATGACCTTCCTACTCTAAAGTATTCTAGTCATGCGTTTCAGAATAATAACATCACTCCTATCCTTCTTAAGATCCTGAAGGATCGGACCGACTGTAATCTGATTGGCTTCTTCATTAATTCCAACGGCTTCAAGCGTGTTTATGACCGTTACCATGGTTATGGAAACGCTGCCCATCGGGCTAAGTCTGCCACTTGCTGGAAAGACAACGGCTTCTTCGGTGTGACTTCCGCTGGTTATGATGAATACTATATCATTAACGCCTTGACCTTCAATGTTTCCAGTGGAAATCTTGTGGTTGCTAAGGATGCCACTCGCCGTGGTCTTGCCTCGGCGTTCATTAAGTTCTCGGAAAAGAAGTCAATTTCCCGAGTTCTACTCACTCAGGTTGTCAAGCGAATTGCCGCTTGACAATCACCTCTTCCTAGTCTATAATATACACATAATCGAAACACACACAAAGGAAAATACCTAATGGCTAAGCGCCCTGTTGATAAGACCCCGTTCCTCGCCGCTGTTGCTAAGGAGCTTGGTAAGGTCAATACGATTTCCCGCGCGGAAGTTGTCCATATTATGAAGAAGTACAAGCTGAAGGATCCGCTCTGGCTGACCAAGAATGACGCCGTGCGCGTCGGTCGTGGAATGTATTCGCTTACCGATGTTCCTGCTACTGCTGTAAAGTCTTCCAAGACGGCCGATATCGCTTCAAGCGTTCCCGTTGTTGCGATGGACGAGGTGGCTAACATCTCCGAAATGCAGATGGCCGCTGCTGCGGTTGTTCCGCTTCACGCGGTAGAGAATCGTGGTATTGATCTGGTGCCGACTAAGGCTTCTGGTTATGTTCCCTTCGGTCACTTCCCGGATGTTCGGATGATTGTCAAGTCTCGTAAGTTCTATCCGACTTACATCACCGGTCTGTCTGGTAACGGTAAGACCATGATGATTGAGCAGATTTGCGCTCAGGAAGGTCGTGAGCTGGTTCGCGCTAACATCACCAAGGAAACTGATGAGGATGATCTCATCGGTGGCTTCCGTCTCTCGGACGGTAAGACTGTCTGGCAGAACGGCCCGGTTATCGTGGCCATGGAGCGTGGTGCCATCCTGCTTCTGGACGAAGTGGATCTTGGTGATGCCAAGCTCATGTGTCTCCAGCCGATCCTCGAGGGTAAGCCCGTTTACCTGAAGAAGATCAATCGAGTGGTTACTCCGGCTCCGGGCTTCAACATTCTTGCCACTGCTAACACTAAGGGTAAGGGTTCGGACGATGGTCGCTTCATCGGCACCAATGTGATGAACGAAGCCTTCCTTGAGCGTTTCAGCATCACTTTTGAGCAGGAATATCCTTCGACCAAGACTGAGGCCAAGATCCTCAACAATGTCCTGAAGACCTCTGGTATTGAGGACAAGGACTTTGCTGACAAGCTGGTCAACTGGGCTGACATGATCCGTAAGGCGTTCTACGATGGTGCGGTCTCCGATATCATCTCCACTCGCCGTCTGGTTCATATCTGCGAAGCCTACGCCATCTTCGGTCAGGATCGTGAGAAGGCAATCAAGCTCTGTCTGAACCGCTTTGATGTGGACACCAAGACTGGCTTCTTTGATCTCTACGCCAAGCTGGATGAAAAGGTTCTTCCGAAGTCTGAAACTAAGGAAGAAGATAAGTCTAAGAATGAAGACGAAGTGGTCTTCACTTAAAAAGAGTTGACATTAGGTTCTGCCTAATGTATAATAGCAGACACTATGGTAGACAACCGCGCCATAGTGTCTGTTCCAACAAAGCGGTTATTTTATTATGGAGTTATTGAATGTCTCAACTGTCTAAGGTCGCTAAGGTTCTCCGTCAGAATACTAAGGGTGCTGGCATCACTGTTGCCCAGATTGCCCGTCTGACTGGTGTTCCGAAGACCAGCGTTTCCAAGCGTGTGTATGACCTACGCACCCTTGAAGGCAAGACCATCTATAGCAACTACCGTACTGTTAACGGTAAGCGCAAGATGTTTTATCGTTTTGCTGCCTAATTTTTATTGACATGTTCAAAAAGGGATGCTATATATAAGCGTAGCATCCCTTTTTATTATGGAGTACCCGCATGGAATTATCAATCAAAGTTGAAGATTTAAGAAAAGCAAAGCTGTTCATTGCCACACCAATGTACGGCGGTGTCAATCACGGTCTTTATATGAAGGCTTGTCTTGATCTTCAAGCACAATGTTTTCAATATGGAATTGAAAATCGTTTTTCATTCCTATTCAACGAATCCTTAATTACTCGCGCAAGAAACTATCTCGTAGATGAATTCTTGCGTTCTGGTTATACTCATCTACTCTTTATCGATTCTGATATTCATTTCGAACCGCAAGATATTCTTGCGATGTTGGCCTTAGATAAGGATGTGATCGGCGCTCCTTATCCAAAGAAGGCTATTAACTGGAAAAATATTGCAACAGCAATGGCAAAGAATCCTGCAATAGGTCCAGGAGAACTTGAAAATCTTGTAGGTGATTATGTTTTCAATCCTGTTCCAGGAACGAAGCAGTTCAATGTAAGAGAGCCGCTTGAGGTTCTTGAACTTGGTACTGGTTACATGATGGTCAAGAGAGAGGTCTTTGATAAGTTCAGAGAAGCTTATCCTAAGCAGAACTACAAGCCTGATCATATTGGTCAAGTAAACTTTGACGGCACTCGTTATATTCATGCATACTTTGACACTGTTATGGATAATGGATATACATATGATGATCTTTACTCCCTTGTATTGAAGGCTTCAAATGGTGAAGATGTGAGTGGAGCTGCTAAGAAGTTTATGGAAGCAGAGAAGACTGCCTCTCATCGCTATCTCTCAGAAGATTATATGTTCTGTCAGTACTGGAGAAAGATGGGCGGGCAGATTTGGTTGTGCCCTTGGATGAAGACACAGCATGTTGGCTCTTATGCCTTCACTGGCAATATGCAATCAATCGCTAATCATACAGGAAATCTATAATGATCATTGGTGTAATTGGTTTTATCGGTAGTGGTAAAGGAACTGCGGCTGATATTCTAGTTGAGAAACACGGCTTCGTAAAGCTTTCATTTGCGGATGCTGTTAAGGATGCCACTGCTGCCATCTTCGGATGGCAGCGGTCTCTCCTCGAAGGTGATACGGATGAAAGCCGTAGTTTCCGCGAGACTAAGGACGAATGGTGGTCGACAAAGTTTGGCTATGATTTCTCTCCTCGCCTTGCTCTACAGCTAATGGGTACCGAAGCCGGTCGTGATGTATTTCATAAGGATGTTTGGGTCTATGCGCTTGAGCGTAAGATGGAAATGTATAAGAATGTAGTTATTGCTGATGTTCGATTCCCAAATGAAATCGAATGGATGCGATCAAAGGGCGGCTTTGCTGTCCGTGTTTGCCGCGGTGCTGATCCTGAATGGTACGATACTGCTGTTACTGCTAACAAGAAAGCTGAAACTCACGAACAGATTTCTCGAAAGTCTGCTGCCGAAGATGCGATGGTAGACCAATACAAAGTCCACTATTCGGAATGGGCATGGGCAGGTCAGATTATGGATTATCAGCTTGATAACAATGGAAGCATTTCCATGCTTGAAGCTGACATCGGTCACATGCTAAAAGTCTTTACAGGCCCGCAAAAGCCTGCTATACTAGCAGCCTAAACTAAAAACACTGGAGAATATATTATGAAGATTAGTGAAAACACCCTGAGTGTATTGAAGAACTTTTCTGCAATCAATTCCGGACTTGTCTTGCAGAAGGGAAATGTCCAGAAGACTATTTCCCCTGAGAAGTCCATTCTTGTTGAAGTTGAACTTGAAGATGCCATTCCGTCACAGTTCGGCATCTATGATCTAAATCAGTTCCTGGGTAATGTTTCTACTCTTGGAAATCCTGATTTGAGCTTCACGGAAAACTCTGTAATGATGAATGATGGCGATATCGCCTTCAATTATTATTCTTGTTCGCCAAATCTTATCGTATCCCCTCCCGACAAGGAGTTGAAGCTTAAGCAGGTCGATGTTAGCTTCACTCTCACAAATGCCATTCTGACCAAGCTTCTTCGTTTGGCAGCTATGAACAATCTCACTCATCTTTCCGTTGTTGGTAAGAATGGTGAAATTCGTTTGCAGACCCATGAGAAAGCCAACGATACTTCGAACTCGGCTTCATTCAAGCTGAACGATTATAAGGGTGAAGATTTTACCGCATCGTTTAAGGTTGATAACATCAAGCTTGTTCCTGGTGACTATGATGTAGAGATGCAGCTTGGCGCATTTGCCAAGTTCACTTCTACGAGTGGCGTATTCAAGGACAAGATCAAGTATTTCATCGCATTGGAGACAAAGTAATATGGCTGGTATCGGACACAATAAGCCTTTCGTGAGTATCAATTCTCTCACCGAAACTCAGAAGACAGATTTGAAGAATGCTATTCGTGAAATGAACGATAGCATGACGCGCGTGGCTTCTGAGCGAGACTTCCAGAAGAGCGCATTGGATGGTGCTGTTGATAAGACTGGTGTGGACAAGAAGATCATTCGCCGTATGGCCAAGGTCTACTACAAGTCCAACTATGCTGAAGAGCAGGAAGAGAACCGTCAGTTCGAAGAATTCTATGACGCCGTGATGAAGTAATGACTGAGTATCGTTATCCTGATCAAGATCCAAAGCAGATATCTTTTGAAGATGTGCCAAAAATTTTGAAAGGGTCTGCTAACTCATCAATCTATACGGTAAGATCAGGAGAGTATGTAACTTTTACTACTCCAAAAGCTTCTAATTGGCAATGTCAAGTCTTTGGTGGGCCAATGGGTGTTGTCTGGACTCCTCGTGAAGGGCAAGAACCCAATTGGTTCCATCGTAAGATGCAAGAGCTTTGCTTCGGCATAAAATGGAAAAAGGTAAAGTAATGACCAAAGATGTAATAGCACGAATGGATGAACTCATGAAGCCTATTGACAGGCAGATCATGATGTGCGATAATGTTGAAGACTTGCTAATGTTGGCTTCCAACATGATGGTTACCGCCAAGATGATCTATGTTCAGCAGCTTGGCGGTGAAGGTGCAAAACTCCTAATTCAAAAGATGGTGAATGAAATTGACGAACGAATCCTTCCTCTGGGTCGAGAAGTACCGCCCGAAGACTATTGCTGATTGTATTCTTCCTGATCGTTTGAAGAAGCCGTTTCAGGAATATGTAGAGAAGCAAGAAATTCCAAATCTCATGTTGACTGGTTCTGCTGGTGTTGGTAAGACAACCGTAGCGAAAGCCATGTGTGATGAGATTGGTATCAATCATCTGTATATCAATGCCTCTGAAAATCGTGGTATTGATATGCTGCGAACTACCATTCGTGGTTATGCATCCACTGTGTCTCTGACTGGTGGTAAGAAGGTAATCATTCTAGACGAGGCTGACTATATGACTCCAGATGCCCAAGCAGCAATGCGTGGTGCTATCGAAGAGTTTTCTGCCAACTGTACATTCATCTTCACTTGTAACTTCAAGTCCAAGTTGATTGATGCTCTTCATTCTCGTTGTTCTGTCATTGACTTTGCATTGAAGAATGATGAGAAAGCCAAGATGGCCATGCAGTTGATGAAGCGCATGGAAAATGTACTAACACTGGAAGGTATCACTTATGATAAGGCGGTTCTTGCGAAGATTATCGAAAAGTACTTCCCTGACTATCGCCGTACTCTTAATGAGCTACAGCGGTATAGTTCTTCTGGCACTTTGGATGCAGGCATTGTTGCACAACTCTCAGATGTTCGCAAAATTTCCGAGCTGGTTAAGTTTCTAAAGGACAAGAACTTCGGTGATATGCGAAAGTGGTGTGTAGCCAATTCTGATATTGAACCAGCGCGGATCTATCGTAAGGTCTATGATAGTCTGTATGAGTATTTCAAGCCCGAGAGTATTCCACAAGCTGTTGTGATTATCTCAAAGTATCAATATCAGGCTGCATTTGTTGCTGATCAAGAAATCAATCTAGTTGCTTGTCTGACTGAGTTGATGGTGGACTGTGAGTATGTCTAATTCAAAATATCTCGACTCGGAATCTTTGGATAAGATTAACAACTCAATTGAGATTGTTAAGAAGATAAGAAACGATATATATAAAAATTACAAGATAGACATATTGGATAATGACTCTATCAGTTTAGCATCATTTTACAACATCATAAAAAAAGTTGACTCAAATTATAATTGCAATTTCAGTCGAAACGGTGAGGATGGTCATACCATAATTGATGGCGTAACAGTAAAAATTGAAAGCAAGTGCAGCAAAGTTGCGAAGAAGAAAAATGGTTCTTATGGAAAAACCAATTTTGCCTTTCACGCAAAGGGGCTGATCAAACATCAAGCTTACATATTCAGTGTTTGGAGTAAAGATGACCTTGAGCCCCTGCGTTGTTACTATGTTAAAGATGTGAAGAATGTTGCAAAAATAAATGAGAGATTGCAAAAATTGTCGGACGAGTGGAGTAAAAAACCAGCGACAAAAGCCGGATACGATGTTATTCGAATTGAAGAAGACATGCTGTTAAAAATGTTACAGACTTCATCAAATATAATTGACAAAGATAAGGTGTGCTTACTGTGAGAAACAGGAAACAAAAAGAAAAAAATGAATATTATCCTACACCACACGAAGCAATAGAGCTGGCTAGACCTCTCTTATCAAAAGATAAGAATTGGTGGGAACCTTGCGCGGGTGATGGAAGAATACTAAGACACTTCAGCAATGTTGTCTTAGGTACAGATATTGATCCTAGATCACCTGATGTTATAAAAAATGACTTTACATCTATGCCAAAACCTGATAACATAGACGGTATTATCACAAATCCTCCTTTCACACTAGGATATGAACTGATTAAGAAATCATTGTTTGAGTGGAAAGTACCTTGTCTTCTATTGATGAGAGTTGAATACATTGCTGCAAAAGCAAGACAAGATGTTGTCAAGCACATGACAGATATGCACATAGTATCTGATCTTATCAAGTTTGAGACTGAGAGTGGAAGAATTGTTAATGGTAATGGAACAGGTAGATGTGCCTGGATGCTTTTCGATCCTAATGAAACTCCTGAATTCATTAGGATGAAATATGTCTTATATGGCAAAACTAATGGTCTACTGTGAATATAACTGAGGTATAATATGTTATTCGAACAAAAAACTAAAATTAGTGATCGTTATTTCGTAGATAATAGTATAGATGCTAGTCAGTCCGACGAAGCTTTCTTATATAGGGTAGATGTTCAACATGCAGTAACTTCCATTGTTCGACATTATCTTGGATGGCATTCTGGTCAGATAGAAGATGTATATACACTAAAATATTTTCATAGCAGCACTAACTCAGAATTCAAATCTGATCTAGAAACATCTCCTATGATTGTTAATAATATTTTATATTCCGGAACTAAAGAGGAGATGGCAACAATGGAAACTCGTATGCTCAAGCAGGTCAACGCAGTAAAGAATCCACTTTATTACAACAAGAGTAATGGTGGAGGAAAATTTAGTAAGGACTTTTCTGTCGATCTTGAAAAGATCACTAAGGTTTTTGAAAACTCATTAACAGATGTTTATCCTAAAACTTTCTATAACAAAGAAAAGTTGAATATGCTATTGTCTGGTGGCCACTTTATTCAGGTGAGAGGAGACATGAGAGATGATAACTATATCAACGAATTGAAGTTGATCTTTAATGGTCAAAAGGCTGAATTTACAGATCCTATTCTCATGTTGATGGACAAAGATACAAACATGCCGGGAAAAATTATCTCTGGCAATCAGAGAACTCGGGCTGCAATTAATGTTGCGACAATGAATGGTCTATATGCCATAGAGATACCATATAATGAATGGTCAAATTTCACTAGTCCAGAAATCCAAGCATTTGGATTAATGTGTAATAAGCAAGAGGGCAAGACTCAAAAGCATAATAGCTATGATGATTATGCAAACTTCGTTGTGAATACGATTATATCTGAGAAGCTTTATACAAGCAAGGATAAACCTATGTTTAATCATCCTATGTTTGTTGATCTTTTTACATCATACGGACTGAATGCCTCTCAAAGAGGTGAGATTACAAAGAGAGCAAAAAAGTTGTATGCTCAGAGGTCTAATACTGGACACAATAATAATTTTGTTGCATTCTCTGATGAGAATGTTAAGAAAGAGCCTATCGTTAAGAAATACTATAACAGCATGACAGACTTGATGAAGAAGCTGCATCCTAATGCTACACAAATTATAAAAGCATCATCTGGCAACTCTATTATAGCCCAGATCGAAAAGCATATCTTTGTAAAAAATTCTACAGGTAAGGCAATTGATGTTCATAAAAATGTCGTACTTATGATATATCATCCTAAGCCAGGCCATAAAGAAAGTAATGAATGGGAAAACACAAGAAGTAAGTGGGAATTCTGGAGAGACAAGTATCTTGCTCCTCAAGGAATTCATGTTTCTGAAATTGTTTTGCCGACTGATCGCGCAACATTGGAAAGTTTTAAAGAAGTCGATGACTGATCTTTTCAAAGATATTATACCTTCTATCCAACAGACTAAGAAGGTAGTTATCACCACTGAGAACGAGCGGGACTATGTCCCGTTCGTCGTTAACCGTTCCATATCCTTCCACCTGGATATGGTAATGGCCGCAAACCAGATGAATATGCTGCCATCTACCGATAATCTCCTACAATATCACTATCTGCTAAATACAGTAAGAGCCTATAAAAGGCCTTTCCAGAAATGGCAAAAGCGTGATACTGTAGAGAATTTGGAAGCGGTGAAAGAATTTTATAACTATTCCAACGAGAAGGCTAAAGAGGCCTTGTCATTATTGTCTGACACGCAGATACAAGAGATTAAGAAGTATTTAAGTAAAGGTGGTTTGAATGTTAGACATAAACGAACTAGTGGAGGTAACGCTACCTAACCCAGATAATTTTTTAAAGGTTCGTGAGACACTTTCGCGTATTGGAGTGGCCTCAAAGAAAGATAAAACGCTATATCAGTCCTGTCACATACTACACAAGCAGGGTAGATATTACATCGTTCATTTCAAGCAATTATTTTTATTAGACGGGAAGCAGTCAGACTTCGTAGAAGATGACCGCGCCCGTCTTAATACTATTGCCAACCTACTGTCTGAGTGGGAACTGGTAAGTTTGGTAGATGAAAACAAAAGTGCAGTGCCTGTAGCTCCACTATCCCAAATCAAGATTATTTCTCATAAAGAAAAGACCGATTGGAATCTTGTGGCTAAATACAATATAGGTAAAAAGCGTAAGGAAGAATAGACTATGGCACAGTTCCGTAAAGATACTAATCAGTATTTAAACCAAGAAAAAACAATATTTGAAGTTGTTATGTTGGCTGATCAATATGGAAGTGTTATCGGTCCCGCTAATCCATCAGGCATGGCAGTTGATGCTTTTGGTAGAGCAAGAGTTTCACAGCCTATGACCCTGTTTGATTCGTTTCATCGATATCAGGATAATGGAAAAGTAGGTACTGCCAATTCTGCAGGCACGACTGTTACACATGACGCAAATTCTTCGTCTGTAGTATGTTCTGTAGGAACTGCAAATAACAATTATGTTTATCGTGAATCGAATCGCGTATTTGCTTATCAGCCAGGCAAATCATTACAAATCTTACAGACATTTGTTATGGCACCAGCACAGACTGGACTAAGACAAAGATATGGATATTTCGATACAGAGAATGGTGTGTTTTTAGAACAAGATGGCAATAATATATATTTTGTTAGACGCTCAAAATCTAGCGGCACAGTTACAGAGACAAGAGTCGCGCAATCCAATTGGAACATAGACAGAGTTGATGGTTCAAATGTTCCTGGCAGTCCAGAAGGTAATCCTGCAGCAAATAAAAATCCATCTGGATATACTTTAAATTTGTCAAAATCTCAAATTCTATTCCATGATATTGAATGGTTAGGCGTAGGTTCAGTAAGAGCAGGGTTTGTTATTGACGGTAAGTTCATACACTGTCATACATGGAATCACGCAAACATTCTCGACAACACATACATGACTACAGCATGTTTGCCTATTCGCTGTGAAATACAGAATACAGCAGATACAGCAAACAATAGTAATCTTCGCATCATATGTACTTCTGTAATGTCCGAAGGTGGATACGAAATGCGTGGTAGACCAAAAACTATTGGTCAATTACCCAATACATCTTATACATTATCTACTGCTGGACAATTCTATCCTGTGGTTGCTATTAGATTGAAATCAGAAAGAAAAGATGCTATAGTAGTTCCAAAGAATATTAGTGTCTTGGGACTTACAGGTAATGGAACAAGACTTGCTTATAGAGTTATAACAGGCGCACAGATAACTGGCGGCACATGGGTAGATGCAGGTAGTGATTCCGCTGTACAATATAATATAACAGGAACAGCACTTGCAAATGGAACATCACATATAAATGGTTATACATATGTGGCTCAGCAAGGCGGTTCTCCTGGTGAATTGAGCGACGGTCAATTCCAATTTCAGTTAGAGAGAAACAATTTTACAGGAACAAATACAACATTTGTTCTAGCGGTTGCAGGATATGGAGCAGGAGATACTTGTGTCGGCTCTATTGATTGGCAAGAAGTAACTTAATGACAACGGAGTATATCATGAATAGATTGAACATTTACAAGACAAATCCAAATGTAGTATTGCCAAAATTTGGTACCAAGCAAGCTGCTTGTTTTGATATTTCATTTCAGGCTGAAGGCAAAGCAACATATAGTGGATACAA
>Ga0208305_10000748_pt1 | contig 15799 bp, 9 predicted proteins | sample ColrivemetaGS741_FD_187605 | JGI IMG/M metagenome (GOLD analysis project Ga0208305, IMG submission 187605) | Estuarine microbial communities from the Columbia River estuary - Flood tide ETM metaG S.741 (SPAdes) (version 2) | ecosystem: Environmental > Aquatic > Marine > Intertidal zone > Estuary... | reverse complement strand
CTATATCTTCCATGTTTTTGGTGACATTGTAACGTCCAAAGTCTTCGTCTTTAGCGCCAAAAAGTGTTTGCCCATCATTATGGAATTTATTATCGCTAAAGTAAGGGGTGTTATGGCAATTAATACAACGTGCTTTTGTTCTAAATAAATGTAAACCCATAACTTCCTGATCTGTAAATTTATCAGAATCTCCACTTATAAATTTATCAAACTTACTTTTTGGGCTTTTAATTGTTCTTTCAAAAGTCGCTATAGCATATTGTATTCGTTTTAAAGATACGGAATCATTTCCAAACGCTTTTTCGAAAAGGGGCTTGTAACCTTCTATCGATTCTATTTTATCGACAGCTATGTTTAGTTTTTCGTTCATTTCTAAGGGGTCTCCAATAGGAAATCTTGCCTGATCTTCCAAACTGGTGGCTCGCCCATCCCAAAATAAGGTATGCGCAAACCCTGAATTTAAAATAGTCATAGAATTACGTCCACCAGTTTGTCTGTCATGACCAAAAGAGCGGGTTAAATTATCTGTCCATCCCAATTCTGGGTTGTGGCAAGAGGCACAGGCTATTTGCCCGCTAACAGAAAGTCTAGGGTCAAAAAACAAGGTTTTTCCTAATTTTGCTTTTTCTACGGAATACGGGTTGTAATCCGGGTGTATAACGTCGGGCAGCTCGCCAATATCTTGAAAAGTACTTTTGTCAACTAAACTATCCAACTGTGCTTTTGGCCATTTTGATTCATCACCGCTTGAATACAATGCTTTTAAATTTTCAACAGGTGTGTAATTGTTTTGTACTTGATTTTTGCAAGACAACACACTAATTAAAAATGCTATTATTATAATTTTTTTATGTTTCATAAGTATTATAAATCGTATTCAGATACACAATTAGTGTTAGTTAAATCAGCCGGATCAGTATATGTATTTTTATTATATATTTTATATTGCACCGATATAGAGCCTCCAAAAAGCGCTTGGTTTGTTGCTTTAAATTCAAGTGAAATTTCAAATAAACCAGCACTTATTTCTTCATACGTACCATCACCAGAAATAGCAATACTGTATGAATTACTATTGGTTCCAGCAATAGTAAGGTATTGAGGAATGACCAGTACAGTTCCTTTTGTTCTACTATTTCCGTTTTCTGGAAAAAATTCTAAAGCAGGATTCACATCAAAACCAGGAGAGTTTATACCGGATGTAGATTCGTTACTAAACCATCGTTTTAAATTGAAAGAATTAGTTGTGGTAGTAATAGTATTAGGCGTTTTAAAGCCAATTCTAAAGGCATCATGATAAATATCGTCTGATGGATCTGTATTTCCCCTGTTATCGTAAAGAATGGCATTAGGACTGTCTGCAGTAACTACAATCGGATATGTAAAAGCATTAAAGCTACCCCATTGGCAGATACCGTCTTTGTTAAAGTCGTTCCAAGTTTCACCATAGGTTCTATAAAAGGGGTCCGATAAGTTATAAAAATTTGCAGCGGTATTAGCCGACTTGTCTCTTGGAGTTTTTATAGGTTTTACAATTTGTAAAGTTGTGTTTCCTATTGTTTTGTAATTATCTGCACTAATTAAAGTAATAAGGGTTTGGTAGTAAACATCGTCATTTTGTATGTTCTCATTTAATGTCATTTCATATATAACATAAGTTCTTTTATCATCAATTTCTTTAACAGTTAGACTATAATCAAAACCATCTAAAAATTCAAACAGTTCTAAATTTTCTATTTCAAATGGAAAAAAACCGTTAGGGTAATTAACTTTAAATGGTATTTTTTCATTCAATTCTCCATTAATTTCAATTCTATTACTCGGTAGTGTATAAGTAGTATTGATGTCGCCAAAATTGATTGTAAAAGTATCGTTAATGGCTACGGTATTTAAATTGCCAATTTTTATAGAAGCATCTGATACACTTTCTAGTTTAAGAACAACGGATTCATTGTTGGCTAAGCGTTCGTTGAAATTTACGTAAATAGTATCTGTTAATTGATTTCCTTGAAATGATAATTGGTTAGAAGGACTAATACTAAATGCATTAGAGCTTCCTGAAGAGGTTATGCTATAGCCAACAGTTACAGCATTTTTTAATGTGTTTGAAGTTAATGTTACAGGTATTTTTAATGGTTTTACACGTGTGTTCGTAAAGGTGCTTTTAGCAACTAAGTTTCCATTTACAGCAGGAAATTCTAAAGGAACATTATTGCTATTTACTAAAAAATTAAACCTAACGTGTGGTTGGATATTGGCCGTTGAATCAGCATCATCATTCGAACACGATGATATAATACTGCATGATAGAACTAAAAATAATATAGTTTTAATAGGATTCATTTTGTTTTATATTAGCGTTAAGATTAATATTATCTTGGGGTATAGGTAAAATAAACTTAGGGGATGGATAACTTAAATTACAACTGTTAGAAATACAGCCATCGTTTCTTATAATGCTCTTTTTATGTCTTACTAAATCGAAAAGTAAATGACCCTCAAAGGACAACTCCTTTCTTCTTTCCAATAAAATGGCATCTTCTAGATTAATGGTGTTTAAAAGTAAAGAGGCATTCGCTCTTTCACGTAATGCATCAATATCATTTTTTGCAGCATCTAATTGATTAAGCCCTAAGGAGGCCTCGGCACGTATTAAATACATTTCACTTAACCTGAAAGCGACATAACCAGCGTTATCTTTAAATTTTCTGTTAAAAAAATATGGTAAATTTTCAAATATTTTCACACCATTATCTTCTCTAATAAAAGTAGGTAAATCAATTTGAGTAAATAAATTACGCCTTACATCATTTGTTTCATATAATGATATAAGATCATTTGAGCCTACATATCGAGAATAAATCACCTCAGATGTCGTTAAAACATATCCAAAATATTGAGACATGGAACTGCCTATACCTCCATCATCACCCTTTGGAATTGAAAATTCTAATAATATTTCAGAAACAGGTAAATCTGGTTGTTCCCATTGGGAAATGTAATTTTCTTTAGTCATTAAAACTACACCAGAATTTTTTATAACATCATCAGCCATATTAAAAGCATTTTCCCAATCATTTTTATATAAATAAACCCTTGCTAGCAAAGACTTGGCAACATAACTGTTAAAATAAGAATAACCAGGCCCAACTGAAAGGGCGTTATTGGTTGTATATAAATCAAGAGCTGTATTAATATCTTCAATAATAAACTTATACGTATTAAAAGCGGTTTCTCTTGACGGGTATGTGATGCCATTTGTTAGAGTTCCTCTATTGTAAACGACTCCTAAATGACTAGCATCTGATGTAACATTATAGGGTTGACTGTAAACATTACTTAATAAAAAATGACAATAGGCACGCACAGTTAAAACCTCTGCCTTTATCTGATTTTTTTCTGAAGCGGAAGCGTCACTTAAGGCATCAACATATTCTAAAATTAAATTTGTTTGGTTTATAACGGCATAAAAACCATCATATATACTTTCAAAATTACTTTCTATAGCTTGGTCTTCAAAACCATAAATATTTTCAAAGATTGACGGAGTTGAAATAGTTCCTAGAGTGTTACCGGTCGATGCTGGGGTAAATTTTAAATTACCTCCTTGTAAATCACTATAAACAGCGAAAAGAGGGTTTTTAACACTAGCTTCAAGGGTTTTATAAACACCAGCTAAAGCTTCTAATACACCATTTTTTGTTGCCAATTGCTCGGTAATAGATGTTTGAGAACCCGGTTCTTGTTCTAAAAAACTACTACAACTTGTTGTACAAGTAACAATACTTATTAAAATTAAATTATAAAGGATTCGTATGTAAGTTTTCGTAATCATGAGTTTAAAATTTAGCATTTAATCCTAATGAAATAGTTCTGGCTTGTGGATATTGGAATCTAAACTCCCGTAGCCCATTTCTATCTGCTGGACTTTTTTCTTTGTACCAGTATAACACATTGGAAACATCCACAAATAAAGACAAAGCATCTATAAATTTTATATCTTGAATAGGTACATTATAATTTAAATTTATATTACTAATCTTTAAAAAAGTTGCATCGTATAGAAACTTGCTAAGGTTGGGTAAAATAGGGTTATTATTAATTACCAAAGGTTGTAAGGCATTGTCACCTTGCTGTCTCCAATAATCATAAGCGTTAACCGACATATTTCGATTTGTTGAAATTCTATATTGAGAAATTAGTTCATCTTGAACTAAAAATTCACCGCCAATTTGAAAACTACCTCTTATGGATAGGCTTACATTTTTGTAAGACATGCTATTGTTAAAGCCTCCAAAAGCACTTGCTTGTCTATCACCAATTGGCACCCAATCAGTATTGTTAAAGAGACTATTGTATGTAGCTGCATCATATATTTCACCATTATTTTCAACCAATTCTCTACCAGTCGCTGGGTCTATTCCAGCATAGCGAATACCCCAAATGGTAGATGTGCTATAGCCAACTCTTTGAGCAAGAGCCTCTTGTGCTCCAGAGAATTCGCTTCCTAAGCCCACTAAGTTTGTAACTTTACTTTGTAATGTAGAAATATTGAAAGATGTAGTCCATTTGAATGAGTCTTGCTTTAACCATTTAAATTGCGTGGATAACTCGAACCCCTTGTTGTACATACTAGCAGCATTTAGCTGAACAGAACTATATCCAGTTTCTGTTGGTATATCTCTTCCTGTAATAAGATCTTCTAAATTATCGTAATAAAATTCAAGTGTAAGATTAATACGGTTTAAAAAATTAAAATCTAAGCCAATATTGAACTTTGTATTTTTCTCCCAACTTAATTTACCGTTTGGGGGATCTCCAGAATTTGGGTAGGCATAATCTAATCCATTATACCCATTTTCCAAAAATGTATAAAGACCTTTGGAGCGGTAAGACCCAATTCTAGAATTTCCGGTAGTTCCATAACTTACTTTGAGTTTTAAAAAGTCAATCCAATTAGTGTTGTCAAAAAATGTTTCGTTGGTTAAAATCCAAGCTAAGCCAATACCTCCGTTGTAAGCAACATCAGTATCATCACCAAATACCGAACTTTGGTCGCGTCTAAAATTTCCTAAAAAATAATATCGCTTCTTGTAGTTGTAGTTTAATTGCGAGAATAGCGATACGCGAGAATTGTAATTGATGTCATCACTATATGTTTGATTATCATTTGTTTCATCGTCTTCAGTTAGTGGGTTATCATCTCTTATAGCATCGGAAACATTATTAAGAATGTTTGGGTTTACAAAACCTCTACCTGCTGCATAACTAAAATCTGCTTGTTCTTTTGATAATTCGAAACCTATAAGTCCGTCAATTGTGTTGTTTTCGTCCAGTTTTTTATCATATAGGACCTGTCCTTGCCAATTCCATTTAATAGAATTTCGCTTATTAATAACGCGCCTTCCCCAACTAGGGTATTGGGTTCCATTAAGTATAAAAGAGCCACTAGCACGACCACTTTCGTTTTCCCCTGAAAAATATCGGTCCTGGTCTTTGTCTTTCAAATCAACACCGAAAAGTGTTGAAAATTTTAAAGACTGACTTAATTTGTATGAAAAATTAATACTTCCAAATAAGCCATAACTATCGCTTATATTTTTATTTTGTTGAATCGCCGCTAAAGCATTTCCTAAGCCAGTAACACCAACAAATGAATAGCTTCCATCTGTTTCATAAGGGGAGATTGTTGGCGCAAATGCATAACTGTAATAAATGTTTGGAGCATTCTTTTGTATGTAACTTGGGTTTAAAGAAAGGGATATATCAATCTTATCTGAGTTATAGCCTAAATTAATACCAGCATTGAATTGTTTTGTGCTATTTCCTAATTGAGGTTCATCAATTTTTAAATAGGTAAGACTGGTGCGAAAAGAAAGTTTAGAGCCTCCACCAGAAACGTTAAAATTATATTTGTTAAAAATGCCGGTGCCGTTTAATAAATCGAACCAATCTGTATTAACACCATTATAAGGAACAATAGTGACACCTGTGTTAGAAAGATATTCATTTCTTAATTCGTTATACTGGGCGCCATTTAAATACTCTATTTGATTAATGGCACTAGAAATACCCAACTGTGAAGAAAAGCCAAATTTTGTCTTTCCTTTTTTACCTTGCTTGGTGGTTATAATGATAACTCCATTGGCACCGTCTGCTCCATAAATACTTACTGCTGCGGCATCCTTTAAAACGGTAAAGCTTTCAATATTTTCTGGAGATATTTGAGCCAATGGATTTGATAGGTTTTCAGTAAAACTACCACTTCCATCAAAAAAGGAACTGTCAATTCCAGTCTCTTCTGCAATTATAACACCATCAATTATGATTAAAGGTTGTGTAGATGTACCTAAAACTTGGTTTCCTATGGGTGTCAAACTTCCCTGTCCCCGAATATTGATTTTTACTGGCCCACCGATACCCGATGTGTTTTCAATAAGAACTCCAGCTATTTGGCCATCAATCATTTTGTCTATACTTTCAGATGCTTGGTCAACGGCTATATCTTTTGATGTCAAGGTTGAAATACTTCCAACTAATTCTTCTTTAAGTTTTTTAGTGCCATAAGACGAGGTTATTACAACTTCTTTTAAGCTTGAAAAATTTTCATCTAAAAAGATTTCAAAATAATTTCTATTGCCAATGACAACTTCCTTCGTGTTATAACCTAAAAATGATACTAATAACGCCATATTATCAATATCATTTCCTTTTAATAAATAAGTAAATTCACCATCAATATTGGTGATGGCTCCAGCATATTTTCCTTTCAGCAAAAGGGTAGCACCCGCAAGCGGAAAGTTGTCTTTGACACTTATTACTTTTCCTTTAATAAGCCTTTCTTCTTTTTGAGTTGTGGATGCTTTCGTGTTTTCTAATTTTAAATCAGTTAATAAGACCTGATTGTTTTTTATAACATACGATATATCAGAGCCTTGGAATAATTGCTTAAAAACGGTCTCGATCGTGCCTTTATTTATCTTTATGGTTACCTTTTTGTTAGAATTAATTTTTGTGGAATTATAAACAATTCGGTAATTTGTTTGTTGTTCTATGGATTTAAAAACTGTATTTAAGGTTTGATCTTTATAGTTTAATGTTATGGTATTAGCTTGGGCAAATGCCATTACATTAATTAACAGAATACCTAGATTCAATATAACTTTTCTGATAGAGGGGTTTAGATTTAGTTTCATATAAAAATGATTCCTTAATATTTTGGTTTTATTATTTCAATACTGTTTTTATTAATTTCATATTCAAAAGGTGTATCAAGCTTAAATAAATCTAGTATGCTTTCTACACTAGATTCTTTAATTTTAATAGTACCCGTGAAATTTTGTTTAGCCAAAAGAGGGTTATTGTTTTTAATTTTTACACCATAAGAGCGTTCTAGTTTTTTAATAACATGCTCAAAGGGTTCATTTTGAAACATTAGTTCGCCGTAAACCCAAGCTGTATATAATTTTACATCAATATTTTCTATTTCAAACTTTTTAGTATCATTGTTCCAAGCTGATTTTTGGTTGGGTGCTAGTATGGTGTTGTTTTTGTAATTTGTGGATTCTGACATGCGCACTGAACCCTCAACAAGTTCACAGTGAGTTGTTATATCGTCAATATAAGAACTTAAATTGAATTTTGTTCCCAGCACTTCTACATCCACCTGACCAGAATGAACAATAAAGGGATGTTTTTCATCCTTTGACACTTCAAAAAAGGCTTCACCCGTTAAATAAACGTTTCTTGTATTTCCTGATACAAATTGTTCTGGATATTTTAATGTGGAGCCTGCGTTTAAATGAACAATACTAGCGTCTGAAAGAGTCACTTTAAAAGTTTTCCCAAAAGGAATTGTAATTGTATTATAAATAGGTTCTTTTGCTGAAGATTCAATGGGATGATATATAATTTCATTGTTATGCTGTTCTGCAATAATATTTCCATTGGAATCTAAATATTTTTTTTCCCCTTTATCTTTAATTAAATTAATTTTTCCATTGCTCAGTTCTAAAACCACTTCTTTTAAAGGTGATGTTTTAGATTCTGTTAAAACTGAAAAGGTTTTCGATAAAGCAATAGCTATAAATAAAATAGCCGCATATTGCCAAATCCTTAAAGATTTCTTTTTAAAGGTTTTTAAATGATTTTTTTTGAAGCTTTCCCAAGCTAATTCACTTGAAAATTTAGAATTAGAACTTATGATCCATTCTTTTTTTAGGGTGATGAATGTATTTTTATTTTCTTCACTTGCTTCAATCCATCGAAATACAATCGCCACTTCTTCTTCGGTAGCTTCATTATTAAAATACTTATATATTAATTTAAAAATCATCTAGGTTAATTATAATAAGTTTAGTTTATTAGTTCAGAATAATTAAAAAAAAGCAAATACAAAATACTTCTTTTATATAAGTACACGCAACTTTATAAATACCCTAAGTTTTTTATTAAAAATTAGTTAATTAATTAAAATAGTAAGAAAAATGGCGGGAAGATAGTCAAGTAGCTTAACCTTCATTAGTTTTATGGCCTTAGTCATGTGAGCTTCTACAGATTTTAATGAAATATTTAATTCTTTTGCTATTTCTTGATTTTTTTTATTTTCAAAACGTTTTTTTAAAAACACCAACTTTGTTTTTTGCGGTAGTTCTTCTATAGATTTATTTATCAAAATCTTAAGTTCTGATAAGGTCAAAGTATCAAAATTAAGGGATTTTAGTACTTGTATATTTATTTCTCTTTCTTTTTCATTTAAAATGTTATTCTGATATTTATTCTTTACTTTTTCATGTCTGATTGCATTTAAACATTTTGATTTTGCATATGTGTATAGGAAAGAGGTGATACCGTTAACAGTGACGATATTAGTCCTGTTTAGCCATAAATTAAGGAAAGATTCTTGTGTTATACTATTTGCTTCATCATGGTCAAAAAGAAAATGACCACAAAACCCTAATATATTATTGTAATATCTATTAAAGAAAAACTTAAAAGCAACTTCATCACCTTTTTTAAAATTATTAAAATATAGTAATTCGTTATTGATGTCTTCCATTTAAAAAAATTAACGTTTTACTAAGAATAAAATGCTGAAAAGAGGATGTTTATAGTAAAAGTGCAATTTAAGTAAAAACTTTATGTATAAACATTTATTATATTTTATTTAATTAAAGTTTTAATAATAACTGGAGCTAATTTTTAGCACGCTAGATTATGTCTTATCCTGAAGATACGTTAATCAATATTCAATAAAATTTTTATGGGCAATTTTCCCTAAAAATTCTTTTATAGTTGTTATAACTGTTCCTAATGATTTACTTCTATTTTTTTTGATAACTTTGTTCAATTAAAATCAAGTTAAATCAAAGCACAAGTTACCTATACGGTTACCTGTTTTTGAAAATATTTAGTAACTATCTGATTGTTAGTATAATACAGAGCGTTTCGTTGTTCTGTCATGAACTCCGAATGCTCCGGCATTGAATGCCTATTTGGACCAGGTTTACGCTGACTTGCTGGAGTGTCAGAAACAATTACTTTCTGAATTCAAACTGGTAACTGCTCAATCTATTAAGGCGCGATATTTAGGGGAGGACGACGACCAAAAAACGTTATTGGATTTGGTAGGCTACCATAACACCAATATGAAAGCAGTTCTAAAGCATGGAACATTAAAGAACTATTATACTACAGAGCGGTACTTAAAAAGATTCCTAGCGGCAAAAATAAAGTCAAGTGATATTTACTTAAAACAACTTTCCTATGGTTTTATTATTGATTTTGAGCTGTTCCTACGAAAAGGTCCTTCTATTAATAAACGACAACCATTAAAAAATAATGGTGTTATGAAACATTTAGAGCGTCTGAAAAAAATAATGAATCTAGCGCTTAATTTAGAATGGATAGAAAAAGACCCCTTTGTACGTTTCAAACTAAAATTCACTAAACATCAACGTGATTACTTGTCAAAAGTAGAACTACAAAGATTTGAACAATTTTTATTGGATGAAGAAGTTCATAGAAAGACCAGGGATATCTTTGTTTTTTCCTGTTACACGGGATTATCATATACCGATGTCCGGTCTCTTACCGATAATAACATCGTAAGGGGAATAGATGGAGAATATTGGATTTTTACCAAGCGTGAGAAAACAGATCAACCCGTTAAAATTCCACTGTTGGACAAAACACTCAACATTATCAAAAAATACGATAATGTTATAGAAAATAACTCTGGATTATTGCCAGTCTATACAAATCAAAGATTAAATGTCTATTTAAAAGAAATTACAGTTCTACTTGGAATAAATAAGAACATAACCTTTCATTCTGCGCGACATACTTTTGCAACAACCGTAACTCTATCTAACGGTGTCCCCATAGAGACTGTTTCAAAATTATTGGGCCATTCCAAACTTTCAACAATACAGGTTTATGCCAGAGTCATAGAAGAGAAAGTGAGTATAGATATGAAGGCATTAAGGAATAAATTAAATAATTGTATAAATGAAAAGATTAATAAATCTATAGTGGATTTTTAAGTGCCTTAATAAATTTCAGTTGGAATAAGTGGTACTATCAAAAGTTTCATTTTTGAGTTTAATTTGCTATAAATTAGTGTCCTTTTAATGGTGTGCGAAATAGTTGTTTTGATCGATTATTATCGATTTGTAGATATCTTGGGGTATCATGGGATATTTTGTAAACATTGGGTTTAACCTATTAAACAGGTTTTGTTATAACGCTGACTGCGAAAGTTGTTAATACAGTTTCTTAAAAAAATTTCTTCTACAATGTTAATGACATCAAGCTTTTATGAGATGCATGAACTCCTCTAAAACAATAAAATGCTTGTGAACAAACACTTTTTATGCGACGACGTAGAGGGGAATCATAATATGTATGGAATAGTATAATGGAAAAAATTCTCTATTCTATAAATTATAATGGAAAATATTCTCTTATTTAGCACTTAATGCTCTTTTTACTGGAAAATATTCTTTTTACCATTTTTCACATACAAATTGAAAACACACATTATAATGGAAAATATTCTCCAAAAGATATATTATAATGGAAAATATTCTCTATATTTACATTATAAAGCAGTTTAAATGGAAAAAATTCTCCCAATACATGTTCAAGAAATTATTTTCTCTTCAAGTGATAAAAGCTTAAGTAAGCAGATTTCTAAATTAGTGAAAAATGGAGAAATAAAAAAAATTGCGCCTCGCATCTATACGTCTAATTTCACAGATGAACCAGAAGAAATTATTAAAAGAAATATTTTTAAAATTATAGGGACACAATATCCGAATTCAGTATTAAGCCACAGATCTGCATTAGAATTTAAGCCTACAACAGCAGGTCACATTTTTGTTACATATACATATACAAAAAAAATTAAATTACCTGGAATTACAATCCGTTTTATGGAGGGAAAAGGTCCAATAGAAGGTGATAACCCTTTTTCTGGAGAATTATTTGTTTCACAACAAGAAAGAGCATTTCTTGAAAATTTGCAAGTTTCAAGGCAACCAGGCCCTAAATCCAAAACATTAACACTACCTGAAATTGAAGCTAAATTAGAGCAAATAGTTCGCATAAATGGTGAGGATGGAATAAATCAAATTAGAGATAATGCAAGAATAATTGCTGAAAAACTTGGAATGCAAAGCGAATTCGCGAAATTAAATAGGCTAATCAGTGCATTATTGACAACTAAACCATCAAAAATATTAACTTCTCCAATAGCGATGGCGAGAGCTTTTGGTAATCCTTATGATCCAGCTAGAATTGAACTATTTGAAATTTTGTTTAAGTACCTCAAACAAAATCAATTTAAGAATATTCCGGAAATAAATACGAACAAAACAGCATTCAAAAATTTTGCTTTTTTTGAAGCCTATTTTTCAAATTATATTGAAGGAACAATTTTCGAATTAGAAGAAGCAAAAAAAATTATTAAAACAGAAACTCCAATTGCTAACAGAGATGAAGATTCCCATGATGTTTTAGGGACATATAGAATAGTTAGTAATTTAAAAGAAATGAATCAAACCCCTGCAACACATGAAGAACTTTTAAAAATACTGCAATATAGACATCACATTCTTTTAGAATCTAGAAAATCAAAAAATCCAGGTCAATTTAAAGACAAAAACAATAGAGCAGGTGATACGCATTTTGTTGATTTTAATTTGGTAAGAGGGACTCTTATTAAGGGATTTGATTATTATAGGGCATTAAGCAACCCTTTTGCAAAAGCGGCATATACAATGTTTATGATAAGTGAGATTCATCCATTTCTAGATGGCAATGGGAGAATAGCAAGAGTAATGATGAATGCCGAACTTGTAAAGGCAAAACAAACGAAAATAATTATACCAACGGTATATCGTGATGATTATTTAGGAGCATTGAGACGTTTATCAAGACAGAAAGACCCGGTTGTATACGTAAATATGTTACAAAGAGCTCAAGAATTCAGTTCAACTATAAAAGCAAATGATATGAACGAAGCAGAAATACATTTAGAAGCATGCAATGCTTTCAAGGAGCACGATATGGCTATTCTTAAAATTATTAAACAAGACTAAAGGCTTGACGATACTCTAATATATTTAAGTTGTTGGTTTATACCTGTAGTGGATAGGGTGGGCATAGTATAAAACCCACAGCGGATAAAAGTGAGCATAGCAATAATTATTAAGAATCCTTTTAACAGCTTAGACTGAAAAGAGTTTTTATGTGGCTCAAAAAATTCCGTTTTCAATGGTTCACTTCAACCGTTTTTTGCACTAAATACTCTCTATTGAAAAATCCAAATTAGTTTGAAGACGTACAATATAATATAAAAAAACCAATAATATTTCAAAAAGTATTATTGGTTTTTTTGTGTTTTACAAAAATAATGGTAATGTGTTTCTTGTGGTTGAGCGATTAATGGTATCGGTTTTGTGTATGATTAGTAGCATGTTGCACGCGACTTCACTTTAATACCGAGATGAAATACAAACGGTCTAGAAACTTTGATATTTTGCAATACCCTTGCCATTACTTATATAAAATGTTAGAAGAGGTATTATTCTAAATCTATAATTATCTTCATTGCTTTTTCTTTAGAAGCATTCAAAAACACATCATAGGCCTTTTCAATTTCGGAAAATTTATAATAATGGGTAATCAATTTTTTTACAGGTAACTTATCGGCTGCAACTGATTTGATAAGCATTGGGGTGGTGTTTGTATTGACAAGTCCAGTGGTTATTGTAAGGTTTTTTATCCATAGTTCTTGAATTTCAAAATCTACTTTTACTCCATGTACCCCCACATTGGCAATATTTCCTCCTGGTTTTACTATTTTTTGGCAAATATTCCAAGTGGCTGGAACACCTACGGCTTCTATAGCTACATCAACACCATCTTCACCAACAATTTTCTTAATTTCTTCTAAAACATTTTGACTACCCGAATTAATAACATGAGTAGCTCCTAATTCTTTAGACAGTTCTAATCTATTATCATCCAAATCAATCATAATAATGATGGCAGGTGAATAAAATTGAGCCGTTAAAAGAGCAGACATTCCTACAGGTCCCGCCCCAACAATTGCGATGGCGTCACCTGGTTTAACATTTCCGTACTGAACACCTATTTCGTGTCCTGTTGGTAAAATATCGCTTATCATTACTGCTACATCATCATGGATGGTATCAGGTATTTTGTAAAGGCTATTGTTTGCATGTGGAATTCTTACATATTCAGCCTGTACACCATCTATCATGTGTCCTAAAATCCATCCACCATCTTTACAATGCGAGTAGAGTTGTTTTTTACAGTACTCACATGATCCACAAGAAGATATGCAGGAAATAATAACTTTATCTCCTACTTTGAATTGACTTACGCTGCTTCCTACTTCTTCAACAATACCAACGCCCTCGTGTCCAAGAATAATACCGTCTTTCATATAAAGGTTTTTACCTTTATAAATTCCGATATCTGTACCACAAATGGTGGTCTTTGTAACTCGTACAATTGCATCTGAAGACTTAATAATAGATGGTTTTGGTTTTTCTTCCAACGCGATATTGTGATCACCATGATAAACTAATGCTTTCATAAAATTCGATTTTGAAATTAATAATTCGGATAACTCGTTATATGTTGAATAAATGTTCCACTATAAATTATCAAATAAAGGATAATAAGAATATTTATTCCATAAATCGATTTTAAAAATAATCAATTGATTGAACGTATTTTATGACAAATGTTAGGTTTTGAAAACCAATCACATTACTTACAATACTATAAATTATCTAAGGAAGAATGTTACAGGATGCCATATTAGAAATATCTAAAACTATCCAGCATACTTATACAAACTATGCCCGTATTTAAAACTCCACAATAAATTACAAAGCAACCTTTAAAAGGGTTATTTCGTCTTTGTAAAATGTCATTTGAAATAAATATTTAGAAATATTAAATATTTTGTTGTTATTTGCCCGCCATAACCAAAAGGTTTCTATTTATCTCTTCTCAACTAAAAATCGGGCCGATTTAAGTTAAGGCTTTTTATAAAAAATCAACTTAATGAAAAGAATTTATTTACTATGCTTTGCTATTGTTTTTGTTTGTTTTTCTTGTGAAACTAAATTGGAAGGCAGTGGCGATATGCCCATCGATGCTGATGGCGATGGCTATTTTGATGTTTCAGAGATAATATATCCAGGGGCAGACTGTGACGACACGAATCCAAATATAAACCCAGGAGCAACCGAAATACTGTTTAATGGTATTGATGACGATTGTAATCCCTTAACATTAGATGATGATGAAGATGGCGATGGTTTTGGTGTTAATGATGATTGTGATAATACCAATGCAGAAGTAAATCCAGACGCCATAGAAATACAATACAATGGTATTGATGATGACTGTAATACATTAACTTTGGATGATGATTTAGATGGTGACGGGTATACAAATGATTTAGACTGCAATGAAATGGACGCCAACATAAACCCAGGCATGACTGAAATACCTTATAATGGTATTGATGATGACTGTGACCCCTTAACCTTAGACAATGATTTAGATGGGGATGGCTATAATAATGATGTAGATTGTGATGATACAAATGCTGATGTTAATCCAGGGGCTGAAGAAATTTTTACGGATGACATCGACAACAATTGTAATGGAGTTGTAGGATATATTGAATATGAAAGCTCACCATGCTCTGGATGCCAATCAGGATCGGGCAATTATTATAAAGAAGGAGGAAGAAGTGGCAGACAATGTACAGATTTTGATTCGCTTGAAGAAGCACTGGCCGCAGGATATTCTCCTTGTTATGGCGCTCCTGTTTATATAGACTAATAATTTCCAGAAGAAATGGAGCAATTGAGCAAATATGCAATTAAAAAGACATATTTAAGAGCATTTCAGACTACGTTCGGTGGGTTTGGACTTTTAGTTATTTATCCATTTACAAAACTCCTCATTTATTGGGGAGTTTTTTTGTTTATTCAATAGTGACGTTCGCAGAATATTTATCTAAACTATGTCCGTGTTTAAAACTTCTTAGTTCTGTTATGGTGTTATGTTCAGCATCATAAAGAACTCTAATGATAAAAGTTAGATTTATTCTTTTTAAGAAGTCGTGTTTCTATAATAGTTAATCTGTCTAATATTGATAAACATATTTTTTTTTCAGTGTAATCAGTTATTTCAAAACTTTCGTAATATTCAAAATCTTCAAGTTCATCTTCACGCATGAAAGGTT
>Ga0208305_10000747_pt1 | contig 15812 bp, 20 predicted proteins | sample ColrivemetaGS741_FD_187605 | JGI IMG/M metagenome (GOLD analysis project Ga0208305, IMG submission 187605) | Estuarine microbial communities from the Columbia River estuary - Flood tide ETM metaG S.741 (SPAdes) (version 2) | ecosystem: Environmental > Aquatic > Marine > Intertidal zone >... | reverse complement strand
ATGAATCATCAATCGTGTAGTATCATTTTTATTTACATGATACTCTTTGCATAATGAATAGAGTTTATCAAAACTATCACCTAATGTATCTGCTTTATTTACAAAATAATGCATTCCATCAATAATAATATTCAGTTTCTCTATATCGGGTCTATAAGAATAATAAAACATAGTTATTCTATATTAATTAAGTGTTCTTGTTCTTTTGTCTTTTTGTATTCCATTAACCGTAACAATAGATCAATAGATTTAGGTAAGAATGAAATAGGAAATAAACGTTTATCCTTATTACGCATCAATGGATGATAGTGTAAATACAAATCATTCTTTTGAGTAATGTATGCACAAGCATCATTACTAAACGTTCCATACATATAACGATAATGAATATCCGGAACATGATTATAATTAATGTATTGAGGTTTCATATCAATACTACTTAATTCATCATTATCTCTATAAGTGTATTTATCTAATTTGAAGTATAACTTTCTTACATCAGCGGTCATATTAGCTTTATATTGTAATCGTTTATACTCTAACCATCGTTGTTTATACCGTTCATGTATAGCTTGAGTGAACTGTATAACAGGTAATGTTTTATCACTATAACCTATTTTAATAGATGGTATGTTTAAATCATATAGTTCTTGTGGTACACCTAATATGAATATCTTCTTCTCAAGACAGTATCTATAGTAAGTATCAATTACATCTTGATAGTTATTTAAAGGTATAACCATAATAACTTTGCAATTAGAAAGAACTGTACGGATATACCCATCAGTTTCTAATTCATTGTTTTTAATATCAATGAGTTTATTACCTACGTTGTATGAATCATCATGTTTATACTTACAAGAATATTTCTTTTGTTTATACTCATCAATATCTTGATTGTATTTATCTATTGCTACTTGATTTGATTTAACATATTCATCAACATCTTTAAAGAACTCTTTTTTACTAAAATAGTATTCTATCATGTAATCAAAAAAGTTATTCTCTGCTGAAGATGCACCTTTAAGTTTATCGAAGTTATATTGAACTGAATCTCTAATAGCAGTTAAACTACTATAAATCAATCCACTATCAGGTATAAGATGTTCAGTTATAAACTTTCGCTGTTCCTTACGCAATGGTTTAGTATAATAACCTATTGTTTTATTATAATCAGTAACAACTTTATTACGAACAATAGATCTAACTACATTAAGGAAATTACCAGCACTACTAGCTAATGATTCATCTATTATTGTAGCATAGATATCAATATCTTCTAAATCATAATGTTTTTGATCTTTATTTAAGTTTATAGTTTTAAACTTTTTATTATAAGTAGCATGTACTTTAGGAATACTAACTATAAAATTGAATACATCAAAGATATATTTATCTTTATAATTCGCTACCATGTACTCAAATACAGTATCAAAAGTATCAAGAATTACCTTTTTACTCTTATCACTATATTGAATATTTTCTCTAGTCCATATAATATCTAATTCACCAATAGGAATAATAGGAATAATATTTAAAGGAGTAGAAGAATATCTAGCACATTTTAAGAAAGGATAATCATTTGTTAGTTTATTATATAAATCAATAGTATATCTTTCCCATTTATTACTAATTTGTGTTAATAAATTAGCATCTTCAATATTATAAGATACTGGTCCATAACTAATCGTTACTTTAGATTTAATATTATGATTGGTTACATAATAAAAGTTATTGTATTCTTTAAACTTAATACGATCATTAATATGTGCTAGATCATCAGCATAATATACATTCTTAAAGAAGTATAATTGTGATATTATTTTATCATATAATAGTGTTTCATCACCTTGTTTAATAGGAATGATAATGTCTGTACCTGATGCTAAATCAGTTTCTATTTCATTAACTAATACAATCTTAGGTGTAGTAGCAGTTTTGTATAATTCATACGTTCTTTCTATACCATCATATCTAGTTTTTATATGAAATGAATTTGTGTATCCAAATGCTGATTTTGAACCAATACCAAAAGCTCCAATGTAATCATTGGAGTTTTGTTTGGTAGAAATAAACATTTTCTTGAATACATTATCAATTCTATCCTTACTCATTCCTATACCATTATCTGATATAATGAGTAACTTGGTACTTTTCTTATATGATACAATGACCGGTTCAGAAGCATTACCATTCTCAACACAAGCATCTAATGCATTAGAAGTATATTCTCGTAATACAGTACCTAATGGATCAGAATAATTAGTGAGCATATTAAAAATATGTTTATGAGATTCACTTGTAAGTGTAATATCACCAACTTCTTCTATGTTATGCTCAACTATAGATTCTTGAATGTTTAATTTCATTTATTTTTATCAATTTCACTTGCTAACAATACATCTTTAAACTTCAATATAAGTTTACTCTCACCCATGAAAACTTCAACATGTGATTTTTCAATAGCTGATTTAGTGTATTTATAAGTATCTGAGTTTGTTTTGATATAGATATTATCAACTAACCAACCAATCTCTTCTGGAGTTGTCCAAGCAGGATATTTGCGTATAACACCTGTTTCTTCATTCTCAAATTTGATATAGTATGATTCATTGTTTTTTATACTTATATGTCCATATAAAGTATTCTTATTTCTATATACGTTAATTTTCTTATCATTAACTAATACATAATCAAGTTTTAGTTTATTTTTCTTACCAAGCAATTGGATGTTTTCCCAGACTGATAAGATAGTTGTTTGTTCGTCTGAAGATGGTGGAGTCTTTAAAGTTGTACTCATAATTAAGGGTATTAGGATGTGATGTTTTAATGATTAAATGAAAATCATCAGTATCATTTTGTATGATAGATGATAGTTCATGTGTTTTTTCACCCCATAGCATAAATACTGTAGGGTTGAATCGTTGTGCAAGAATATCAATAACTGTTTGAGTAAATCGTTCCCAACCTATATTTGCGTGTGAATTAGGTTGATTATCTCTAACAGTTAATACATTATTCAATAAGAATACACCTTGTTCACTCCATCTGGATAAATCTGGATTATAAGGTCTACCTTCCATTTCCATATCTTTATCTGCTTCATCTAATATATGAATGAGTTGATTTGGTATTGTAGCAGTCAATGATGATACAGAAAAAGCTAACCCATCTGCTAACCCGGTAGAAGAATAGGGTTCTTCTCCAACAATAACGACATTTATAGTGTTATAAGGAGTTAGTTTAAAAGCTTTGAATACATCTATAGGGTTAGGATGAATAAGATATTCTTTACGTTCTTTGCGTAATAATTGAATAAGATTTTGCATATAGGATTCATTAAATTCTTTGTGGAGTATAGAACCCCACGAAGAACCCACTAATTCTATTGATTTAGATAGTGTAATTTCCATTATATACTAAGGTTTTACGGTTATGAAATGCGTATGGCAGCGAAGAGGGTTTGTCATCACCTGTCATCTTCCATTCTTTATAACCAAGTAATAAATGTTCAAGAGTTGGAACTACTCTATCACCTATCATTTTATATAATTCATTGATAGGAGTAGTAACTGCACGATTATCTATATAAGTAGCATATATTTGTCTTGTATAAGGATTCCAAAATTTATCAGTAACTACAAGGAATCTATAATTTGTAGGTTTTTTAAGTTTATTAGCTACAATAACTTTATAGAGTGTTTCTTGTACATAATACATATACGAGAAGTAATCACTACCCATAAAGAATCTTGGATCATTAGATGTAAATTTCATATCTACAATATGATTATCTTGTCTAAAGTCTAACATACATTTAGCTAAACCTTCAAATTCTCCATAGACTATTTCTTCAACAAATGCTTCTTGCTTTATATATGCATGCATTTCGCTAAAGTTAGTATTGAGATATACAATAGCATCTTTACACATCTGATACAAATCAGCATTTATGACTTGTTTACCCTCTGCTAAGGATAATTCTTCAATATAATCTTTACCACCAGTATCTTTAAACTTCTTTAAATAAGTTTCAGTTTTATAATTACTATAAGAGTTTAAATCTAGTCTAGTTTCATTGATTACATCATCGTTATAGTTATTACCATAACGTTTAAATACTTCAGTTGCTACAAGTTTAATAGCATCTTCTACATTTGTACCCATAATATGAACAGAATCTTCAAAGACATCTAATCCTTGTTGAAACCCTAGTTCTATAAGAGTACCTTTTGTCATTCCTTCATTAGTAAAGGATACACCAATCTTATCTGGATTGGTATAAAAATGCTTAATGGTACTATAATTAGCAGCATCTACAGCATCATATTGTTCTCTGGTCATTATTTATTGTTTCTAAGTACGTTTACTATTTCTAATTCAGGTCTGTTATCTGTATAAAAACGAAATACAAACTTACGTTCATCCCATTCTTGTATAGGTATTAATCTAGGAGAAGAAGAATGTGTAATATATTTCCAGTTATCATCTATAATGATACCATTCTCTTTAAGTGCATCTTCAAAATATTTATTATAGAAGAATAAATTACTTAAATCCCATTCTACTATAGGATCAAGAGTTGTATGAATATCCCATTCTATACGAATAGGATACTTAGATGCATCAAGGGGTAATACCGTTTTGATATGCTTCGTATAATACGAATGTAAGAACGAACTGATTAGGTTTCTAAGATGTGGAGTTGAAAAACCACTAATAATAGCATTACCTGATAATTGTAGATAACGTGGTTTATTAATACTTGCTTTATTACGAACAAGTGGTTTTTTAGTCTCTGTATCTATTACTCTACCTTGTTTATCATATCCACATTGTCCGTTTGCAAGTTTAGCTTGTAGAGTTTTAGTTAAAGAGTCCTTCGTATAATATTTAGCTCTTCTAGTTTTAGTGAGCTGAATACGAGTAGGATATTGTGGACATTCAATAGTTAGAAATGGTATCTCATTTGATAAATCCATGTTGTTTTAAAAAGTTGCTAGTTATTGTTCTACCACTTTTACTAAAAGTATCTGTTAGATCCTTATCAGGTGGTATGATATAATTTAATTGATGTTCTTTACTCATAAGTTTTGCATATTCTATACCTACTTTATCATTATCATACAAGATAGTAATCTGCTTAAATCGTTGTTTTAATTCATCTATGATACGTTCATAGAAATCAAAGTATTCACTTTGACCAGCTATTGCTGGAATACCATAACGATCTAATAACATAACATCTTTCAACGATTTAGTAATAATAAGATTAGAATGAGTAGTTGGTAATTGTACCCATCCTGCTATTCTATTTGTATTACATAAGAATCGTTTGACGGTTCTTGTATAGAAATATATCTTCCATCGTTGTTCACCTATCTCATTTGTACCAAAGTAATAAGCTATTGCAGGATCTATTGGTGTAAACGTATAAATATGTTTACCATTGAGATATACATTCTTAGCTTTAAATACTTTAAACTTCTCTGTTTGTTTACGAGTAATACCAACTGCTGATAAGTACATTTTTAATTGTGTATCTAATTCTTGTATATCAACAGTAATATTTTGTTTATTAGTTTTTCTCTTTTGATAATCATCACTTTCTATACCGGTTACTATTGGTATGGTTGTGAGATCTACATCAAAATCCGTTACAATTTTAGTTAATGCATCCATAAAAGATAAACCAAATAACTCTTGAACTATATCAAAACAGTCTAATGTTTTGCGTTGAGTCCAATCTCTAAAATACAAACGATCATTTATATACTTAAATGAACAAGAAGGATGTTGATCCTTACGAATAGGTGATTGAAAGAATCCAGTAGGAATAGAAGGGATATGTAGATAAGTACAAAACACATGTTCTTGATTAATTAATTGAAGAATGTGTTCTTTAGGTAAAGTAGTTCTAGGAATCATTGAATTCAAATTAAAAAGACTAAGTGTACTTAGATACACCTAGTCTTTAATTTAGCAATTAATGATTAGAATAAATCTGCATCATCTTCAAATGTTACAGTTTTAGAAGAAGGAGAAGCATCATCTTCAGGTCCTGAAGCAAAATCTGACATAGATGTATCAGAATCACCTTTATATTCTTGAAGTTTTAAATCACCTTGAAAATCATATTTCCAAGAGAATCCTGCACTTTTAGCGTTTTTCAATGCTTTACTTAAATGTGATTTCCAATAAGTAAGTGTTTGACTACCACCTCTTGAGAAGTAACCAGTATATACGTTAATGTATGCACCGTTTGCTGCAAGTAATACTCCAACACTATTTCCTACTTTATGAATCATATCAAACCATTTCTTCACTTCTGCAAATTTACCATTTGCAATGTCAGAAGGATGTTTTAATTGAGAATCATTTTTGGAATCAATATTACCCCAAGCACGAATGAAACGAATGAATTCTTCATGCCCTATACCGTAACAATGTTGAGCAGAATCTACATCAAAATACTCACTTTTAATTTCACCAACAGTAGGTGACCAAGTAGTACGACCTAATTTATCAATCCATTGATATTTAGTACCATCTTTATTTGTTCTTGGTTTATCACCAAACATAAATGATACAATACTTTTAATAGTATCACCATTTACTGTAGCTTGTACATAAAACGCTAAACGACCATAAGTACCAGTATTATCTTTAGTAGGACCAAAATACTTAGGTTCGTCTTTAGGTGTATAACCTAATTTTTCTAATTCTGCTTTTGTAGGATTAAATGCAATAACGTTTACGTCTAATTTACCAGTATAACGTTTTACTGCTTCTGTTTGTTCTGATTGATTACGAATTTCCATAATGGTATATATAAATTAATTAATTAAATGAATTGTTAAGAATACCCTACATATATTATACATGTAGGGTAATTGATTATGATTATGATTATGCTATTTCTTCTGCTTCTACTTCCGCTTGTACTTCAGTTTCATCTTCTTGTAGATCAGATAATGAACCTGATTCTTCAATAGCATTAACTAAGTAATAGCGTACACCAGTTTTAGGTTCACCAGCAAATACTAAACTCATACCTACTGTAGTAATTTCACAGTCATCAAGATAACCTCTTAGTTTATCGTTTTTGAAAGATGAACCTTTTTTAGAAGCACCTTGTTTAGTTTTAAAGAAGTGTGAATCACTTTCTTCTTTAGTAATAAGTGCTACTTGTTTATCTAACATATTAACAAAAGCGGTTAATCCGTTTTGATTTACTCCTAATCCCATATTAGCAATAGCTGATTGACTAACAGTAAATAATTTACGTTTAGGAGAATAAGTAAGGTCATATTTTTCAGATACGCTGCGAGTATTAGCAGTTTTAATTTCAATAAAAGAATCAAAGTTTAACATAATATTATGTTTAAAGTGTTATAAATAATTGTTTGTTGTAAATATAAAAAGGTGAAGATGTCAGTAGAACTATTCTACTATACCATCTTCGTAGTATTCTTTCATACGCTTGAATACATAAGCTAAGTCGTTGTCTATAGTCATATTACTAAACATACCTTTAGGTGATTTAGCACCATAAAGACCGTCTGTATTAGTAAGAAACTTATATTCAATCTTTCCTGGTGAGAACTCTTCAAGAACACAATGTAATGCGACAGTAACTAACCCATCGAGTGTTACTTTTTCGTCTAGCATTTTACCAATTGTCTTTGCACGAATCTGTCCATCAGTTTTAAGTTCACCATGAGTAAGAACAGCGATGGTTAAATCGTCTCTTAACTTAGGTAATACTTTAGGTGATAATAAATCATACATATTCTTTGCTAATATGACAAACTTATCAAATCCTTTTTCATGTGCTTTCTCCATATACTGATCAGACATTAAGTATTGAAAGTCATCAATGATAAGATTTTTAATATGATTATTCTCAGGAGTAGTACCTATTTTTATAATAACGGATGCTACTTTGAGAGGGTCCATTATATGTACTAATGTACCATCTTTTTTATTATAATTCTTCATGTAACCAGGAAAAGGTAAATCCTTACCAGCTACATTTATAATTACTGTTTCTTTAGGTTCTAGGTTTCGTAAAGAATAACTCTTTCCTCTACCTGTTTCACCTACTACAAATATAGCTCTCGCCATTATGAAGGTCTTTCTATTATAGTATTAATGGATAATTGATGGTCATAGTCTACAAAACAAATGTCACCATCTCTGTTTTTTACAATGTGTGCAAATAACATATTTTTAGGGTTACTTACTCCACAATATTCTTGAATATTATACATCTCAGGTCGTTGGAGAATAATGCATACATTACCAAACTGACCTACAGCATCACTACCGAAGTAATCAGATAAATAAGGTATAGGATTACGAATACGATCATTAGATTCTATATTACGATTAAGTTGTGATAAGACTATATTAATACTATCGTATTGTCTAGCACATTCAGTAAATACAGTTAATAATTTAGTAATTCGTTCTTCTTCTGTAGTTTTAGTAGAAGAACTAATTAATCTACTGTGATCTAATATATTAATGATTTGATGATCTGGATATTCTAAATGACATTCTCTATTAACCGTATAAACAGTTTCAGCAGTAGTAGATGTAGAATTGAAGTACACATTCTTTTTATCGAATAAGTCTTTATTATCTTCAATTGCATGCATATACTCTTCTTCTAAGTATCTATCTGATGAATGTAACTGTTGTACACTCATCTTTAATTCATACGATAATTGTCGAATGATTTGTTGATAACTTGGCATTTCAAATGTCCAATATAGAACAATGTATTTCATTTCATTGTTATCTGCATATTTAGTAACACCAAATATTAATGCATTACTAAATGCAGACTTTCCTACACCTGGTCTTCCTCCAATTATATAGTTTGTACCAGGTAATAAACCACCACCTAACGCTTTATTAAGACGTTTCCAGGGAGTTTTGAATGGTTTAGTTATACCTAGTCGTTTATCATTTATTACTTTAGAAGCTTTATCATACGCTTGTGAAATTGTATGAAAATTATACCTTTCAAGCACGTTTTTGTGTGGGAACTCCGACATGAGGTTCTTTCATCGTTAATCTAAGTTTCTCATCTTCAAACCAATATTGGTTATCTACATAATTAACAATAGATAGTGATATTTGTTTATTTTCTACACTCCATCGTAGAATATCCATGATTCTAGCATGCATATCCTTACTAATTACTTTACGTTTATATTTATAAGCAAGTGATTCTTTATTGACATTTTTAAGTTTAACATAAGCTCCTTTATCATTAAATGGTGGGATAAAAGAGGGATAAGTATTCCAAAACTCATCAAAATCAGTTTCATTTGTTAATAATTGCATAAACGGTTCTTGTAATTCTAACATATCTGGACTGTACTTAGAACCTAGAATTTTAATAAATCCTTTTTCTTCTAGCAGTTTTATATCATCTTGTGTCCATGCAACAGTATTATATTTGGATTTATAGTGATTAGTTAATTTATAAATAGAAGAAATAGGTCGTTCTGAATTAGCATAACTTGACTCATAATATTTCTTACCATTTATAATTTCTAGATCTGCATGTAATAAGTAACATAACAGAAATTGTCGTTCATTGATTTCATTTTTTATCATAAAATCAACAAATCTTTTTACGTCTGTGAACATACGATTGATTGATTAATTAAAGTAATTGTATAGATTACTCAATCTCATCAATGTCTGCAACCCATTTTACATTAGGAATAGAATATAATCTACTTCTAGTCCATTTGAATTCTTGGGAATCAGGTATATATAATTGTATATTTATTGCTAATTTAGCATTATCTGTTTTTCTAAGACCTCTACCTCTACGTTGTATATCTTGTCTTGCTTTACTGCTTCCTGCAGCTACAATAGTCATATCTATATCAGGAATATCTACACCTTCATCAAATGCTCTTGCGGTAACAATGATATTAGATTTATTCTGTTTAAATTCTTCAATGACTAATTCAGCAGCTTTCTTTTTACTTACACGTTTACAAGTAGGTGGTACTTTAGTAACAATATTTCCATGATAATAGATAAGTTTATTATTACTTTTATCACTTACTATTTTACCTACTTTCTCACCTGTCTTTTTATCTATTAATAAAGTAGGAAGATTGCTATGATATACGATTGCATTAGGTAAATTGGATGCGATTAAGTCAGCAAAGTCAGTATCTTCTGAGAAGATAACAATCTTCTTATTGGGAAACTTTGTGACTAATTCTTTAATACTATCTACCTTATTAGGATGATTGTATAAAATATTCTTGCGTACTCGCATCAATTTCATTGCTTGTATAGCAGAGATATGAACTTGTTTAGGATCTTTTCCAAAATTACTAGCATATTGGTTACGATAACTTTCATTACTCAAACATAAATTGAGTGTTTTGAAATCATAATCGAAATCAGAAAAGAACTTATTAAATTGCATATTGAGTCTATCCATTTCTCTACGTTCCTTTTCATTAATATGAACCGGTAAACAGTAAATGGTAAACTCAGAAATCCATTCATTATCTAATGCTTCCTGTGTAGTTATTGTATCTATAATAGGAGCATGAGAATGAATAATGTTCATTTTTTCATCTGATTGATCAATAGTTGCACTAAGACCTAAGATGAATTGGTAATCTATACTATCAAATACCTTATGAAATTCATCACCCGTATAGCGATGGATTTCATCCAGTATCAGTAGTTTACATTGTCCTTCAGGTCTACTTTGTACAGTATATACCTGAACATTGGACAATTCATTTTCTAGTAGTTTTTCTTCCCATTGTTGTTTTAAATATAACGTTGGTACTACTACTATTACAGGTTCTTCACCGAAGAACTTACGAATATGCTTGATAGATAGGATTCCTACAAAGGTTTTACCAAAACCTGTTACTGCAAGGAATGTTCCCATTCTATCCATAGCAATCCATTTTCTTAATACGTCTAATTGTCTATTATAACGTTTTATATCAAGTTTCATAATAATGAAAGTTGTTGCTCTTCTTCAAATGGATTGATTAGAGCATTCGCTTGTTTGATATAGAAATGATAATTAAGATTATAATTATCAATTTCTTCTGATTGAATAAGGTTATAAGGATAAGTATTATACGTTACTTGAAGACCTATCTTTTTACCTTCTTCTTTAGATTGTTTGTAAATACCTGTTGTTTTATTTTTTACAACAGCATAACGAGTAGTTTTACTTAATTGATCTGTGCATACAACTTTATCTTTAATGTAAGTATGATATGCTTCATAATCAGTATTAACTTTCATTCTACCCATATAGTCATAGATACTTTTTGTATATACTTTCTCATTGATAGTAACCGTATCCGATATATGAGTAATAGTATCAGATATAGGTATTTTATGTACGATATAGTTATATACAGCAATCGGTACAATTCTAAAAGAATCGTCTTTATGGTAATCTTTATAGATTTCATACGCACCTTTTAATTTAACATGATTGGATGTATCAATAGCTAAATAGTTATTGACATCTCGTAGATAGAAAGAAGTATATCTATTAAACTCAAGATTAAGTTTAGTCATAGATTGCCATTTTACACATATATCTTTATATCGTTGATGATGTTGTTTAGGTATATATGCTTCTATTCCATCTGTATTTACACATAATATCTTAGCACCAGGTATATCAAGAATCCACTCAGCTAATTGAAGAAGTGATAATTGACCATTAATAGTAATGAAGTAGAAGTATTTTAAATCTCTAATCCAAGAGTATTGATCATTAGATTTACCAAATACAGAATTAAGTGCTAACTTAATAGCTATATTATCAGATGAACCTTTAGGATATAATTTTCTTTCATTATATAGTTCACTATATATCTTTACAAAGAAATGACCTAAATGTTCAGGATAATAATCGTTTACAATAGATAGATTTGGATAATATGATGCTACATCACAACTTTCTATATCTCCTAAATCATCACTTACATGTAAACCTTTTAATGCTGCGTGAAGACCACCTTTACCAAAAGTATAGGTTAATCCATCATATTCTAATGTATTATTAAACTCTTCTCCAGGATAAAAGATTGAATTAGCAAATGTTTGATATACATCTACAAATTCTTTTCGTTTAAAGGAGTAATAATCTAACAATATATCTTTTACAGCAACACATTCTCTATCTGTACCTAGTTTTTTAAGATCCCAATAAGATATACCCATTTCTTTGGACATTCTTATACCAAATACATTCTCACCAATACTAGAATCACTCATATTTAAGAAATCAAATGCATATCTAGTAGATAATTTGATTCTTAATTGTATATCTGAATGACACACATTGTAAAACTGCAATGTTGCATCACAGTCTTCAAAACAATATTCTAGAACTGTATTGATTTGTTCCATCGTAGTTATTTCTTCACCATGATGGATAGGCATATCCATTACATTCTTACGTCTTAAATGAAACTCTAAATCTTTAAGTGATGTTAATTTTGCTTTATTGTCAAAGTGTTTAATTCTAAATAAATCAATTTGTCTTATTAATGGTTTATAATATGATTTACCTACACTTTCTACTCGGTCTTGAGCAAAATAGTATAGATGTTTAGGTGATTGTTCACCTTTTAAACAAGCATCTAATATATGACAATCGAAATTTAGGTTATTAAATCCAATCAATGCTTTAACCTTATATCGAATAAAGTCTAACATTGATTGGTAATCGTTTTGAAGAGTAGGATGTAGCACAAATGATTGTTTATTTGTTGCATCATCTTTATTAACAAAACAAAATATGGTACAATTTCTTAGAGTTTCTATATCATATATCCAAGAACTACTCATTTAATATAATTGATGATAAACAGTTTCTAAATATTTATCTAACTCTATATGTTTAGTAATCAAATCTTTAGGATGAGTTGATTTCAATGCTGTTGTACAATGGTTATAGAAAGACCATAATGTATCTTGTTTGAAATCTTCATAAGAAGAATTCAACATTTCTTTTTTAAGAACACTTGCTTGAGTAATAGATATAATATTCTCAGTAAATAGTAATTCTCCTGCTAAACGAGCAGATAATCCTTTATCTATTTTTATTTCTGAATAAGCATCCATTGTCTTTTCACAAGTAATCAATGTATCATTAAGTTTATAAATCGTATTTTGTAATTGTATTTCAAGATCTGTTACTACTGATCCTGTATGCTTGCGTACATATTTAATATCTCCTATAAACATACCATTACTACATACCATTACTCGTACTCCAGCTGCAAAACCTACTTTTTTAGATTTATCATAACTATTAATAAATCCAATTCGTTTACCTAATAATGAATCTGTAACAGATAAATTAGCATATCCTGCTAATACAGTACCTTTAGTATTTAATGATACATCAATAGATTCTATACTACCACCTATTACTGAATGTAACGTATCTATAAGTTGTGAGTGTTTAACTGGTTGATAACTATCTGTTTTAACTGGAACAGGAATAGCATCTAGTTGTTGTTTTAATAAAGTTATATCTGTCATATTATTTCTTTCATTTACTATCATTAGCTTTCATTCTTTTTAATATTTCATAGGTTTGTTTAGGTATCATTGAATACCCTCTCCAACCATCAAATGCTTCTAAAAGAGTAGTAGGATTAGTACCATCTCTATGTATGTGTATATCCCAATCATCCATATTATCTTTACATGATTTGAGAAATTCCGGATAATTTAATGAAGTATATTCATTAGCTATTATTCCAAATATGTAGTAATAGATTTTACCCATTATAGATTCCATGCTTCTAGTGTATGTTTAAAAGGATTACCTTCAATGTTCTTAATTAGATTAAGCATCTCAGTAGCTATCTCTCTAATTTCTAATTGAGAATGACCATCCATTCTTTGAGTTAAGAAATTATGAAATGATCTCATATTAAACATAACATCAGCTTGAATCTGAGAATTATATGTTTTGAAATATCTAGCACTTTCTTTAGCACGTTTACGACCTAATACAGGTTCTAAATCTTTTAAACAATTATGGTATAATCTATTACCCATTTCTGAGTAACCTTCTAATACTTGTTTCCAAGTCTCATAATATTTAAAATAATTAGTATCAATATCGTTTAAAGTAGTAACTTCAATACCATTCCAATCATTAGGTAAATACATTTTATCTTCTTTTAGTTCTTTATATCTAGCACTTTCAGCATTTAATGAACTAATACGATGTTTCAATAAATGAATATGAGAAGCTATATCAGTATCAACTAAAAAGTGTATTATACCTTTTTCAAAAGGACTACCATGAGGTACTGGTTCTGCACTCCATAATTGTTTTAATAAATTAGGAATACGTTCTCTCTTTTCTGGTGTTAAATCTCTATTTGTACTTGTCCAAGCAGAACAAGCAATAGCTTCATCTCCACCATACCATCCTAAAAGTTCAACTGTATTTGGTGTAATCATTGTTATTTCTTTTTAAATTGTTCAAAAGATTTTTTTGCATTTTGCCTATAATCACTTGAATATATATGAAAGAGTTTATCTATTATATTTAATACTTCTTCTTCACTATACATTCTTTCAGCTTGCCATTTAGCACCTTTAATGAATATTTCTTTTTCATTCCAATTCCATTCTTCAGGATATAATCTTTCAGCAGCTTCTTCAAGTGTTTCTTCTTGTATCATAATTAATTCCTTAAAATAAAAGAAGGACTCTGGAGTGTATCTCCATGTTATTCAACTACTAATGCGCTTTGTAGTATTGAGTCCTTCTTTATTAATTTATATTGACATCAATAAATTATTACTAATCATCCAGCTAACATTTTTATCAGGATAATTTTCTTTCATATAAGATTCAATATCTTTTATATCGTTTTCTTTAACGAACTCTTTATATCGTCTTATATGAGTAATACCAGATTCATAATCTAATATTATTATATATTCAGGGTTTTCCATTTTTATTACTTAATTAATACTTTATTGAAAGGTATATTTATACCTTCGTTATCAAATAAAATTCCTAAACATCCTACTACCCTGTGGTAATTCAGGTTGGTCATTATATTTAGAAGTTCCTTTTTTATTATAAGGTTTTAAACAGATACCTGTACCAAACCATTTTATTTGACCAATAGGCATACCAGCATATACTCTTACTGGTATTTTGGTACTTACTTCTAATGTCCAATGACCACTAAATCCATTATCACCACTTCCTGCAGTTTCGTGTATAGATATTCCTAATCTACCTGTACTTGATTTACCATCAATAATTGGAACACAATTTATAGATGATGTCCATTCAATAGTAGACATCAAGTAAAATTGATCCGGATAAAGAATCATTCCTTCTTCTGGAATAATAAATCTTCGTAAAGGATTATCTTTTTTAGCATCTATAATAGGATCTTTATACATAGCTACATGTGGACTCAAATGTATATCATAACTATTTGGTCCTAAATTCTTACGATCGAAAGAAGATATAAGTATATCTCCTGCTTCGATTCGTTCTAATATTTGTGCATCACTTAGCATTATATAAATCCTTCTGGAGGTTCTTGTTCATGGAATGCTCTTCCTAATACTAACATAAATAGTATTACTATAACTATTCCTATTATTATGTTCATAGTATTCCTTAATCTAAGTATAAAGCTTTTAAGTTTATAGCTTCTACAATATTGGTTAATTCATCTAATTCTTCATCAGTTATATCTTCATCAAAGGTATCATCAATACCATGTGATACAC
>Ga0208305_10000741_pt1 | contig 15894 bp, 11 predicted proteins | sample ColrivemetaGS741_FD_187605 | JGI IMG/M metagenome (GOLD analysis project Ga0208305, IMG submission 187605) | Estuarine microbial communities from the Columbia River estuary - Flood tide ETM metaG S.741 (SPAdes) (version 2) | ecosystem: Environmental > Aquatic > Marine > Intertidal zone >... | reverse complement strand
TAAAATAAATTTAGTTTTGTTTTTATGATTAGATGGATTGTATTTATAGGTTTTGTATTATTAATTGATTTTTATGCTTTTCAAAGTGTAAAAACAGTTACCAAAAATAAAGTAGTAATTGCTATTTATTGGCTTGTTTCGCTAGTTGTTTTAGGAAATGTAATTTACCAGCTCAATACTTTTAACAATTCAAAAGGTATGTCGCAATCTATAATGTTTGCTTTTGGATTGCTTATTTTATCCATTACTCCAAAAATTATTGCGCTTATTATTTTGTTTAGTGAAGATGTTTTTAGAGTTTTTAAAGGTGCATTTAATTATTTTTCAAGCGCTAACTCAAAGGTATTTTTAACAGATAGGCGTGAATTTGTAAGTAAAATTGCTTTGGGCTTGGCTGCAATTCCTTTTGCTTCAATTATTTATGGAATGGCAAGAGGAAAATACAACTATCAGGTAATTAATCACACTTTGTATTTTGATGATTTACCAACTGCTTTTGATGGATTTAAAATTACACATATTTCAGATATTCATAGTGGAAGTTTTGATGATTCCTATAAAATTGCACACGGCATAGATTTAATTAATGAACAAGCTTCTGATGTTATTTTATTTACTGGAGATATTGTAAACAATACAGCAGATGAAATGACACCTTGGATTTCTCATTTTCAAAAATTGGAAGCAAAAGAAGGGAAATATTCAGTTTTAGGAAATCATGATTATGGAGAATATGTACGTTTTGATACATCTAAAGAAAAAGAAGCCAATTTTCAAGCAATTAAAGAAATTCATCCTAAAATAGGCTTCAATTTGTTGTTAAATGAAAGTGTTTATTTAGAAAGAGGTGCAGATAAAATTGCTTTAGTTGGTGTTGAAAACTGGGGAACACGATTTAAAAAAGCTGGAGATTTGAATGTGGCATCTAAAAAAATTAAAAAAGAAGATTTCAAAATTTTATTAAGCCACGATCCTTCACATTGGGATTCGGAAATTAAAAATCATACAAATAATTATCATTTAACATTAAGTGGTCATACTCATGGTATGCAATTTGGAATTGAAATACCAGGGTTAAAATGGAGTCCTGTACAATATGTTTACAAACAATGGGCTGGGATATATAATGAGGCACATAAATATATAAATGTAAATAGAGGTTTTGGGTTTTTGGCATTTCCTGGAAGAGTAGGTATTTGGCCTGAAATTACGGTACTCACCTTGAAAAGGAAGTAAATAGTGATAATTTAAATTAAAATGCTACATTTGTATATATAAGCTATTTATTTTTAAAGTTTTATTAAAGAAATTGTTAAGCTATGGCAAAATTTGGAGAATTAATTAGTTCAGATATTCCTGTTTTAATAGATTTTTATGCTGAATGGGAAAAAGAAACTACTGAAGACGATTTGCATGATATTTTACGAGATGTTGCTGCTGCATTAGGAGATAAAGCAAAAGTTATAAAAATAGATATTGATAAAAACGAAACTTTAGCTAATGCTTTAAGAATTAAAGGAAATCCTACTTTTATAATTTATAAAGATGGCGAAATGAAATGGCGTCAATCTGGAACTCAAGACGCTAATACTTTAATAAATTTAGTTCAGCAATACGTTTAGTTTATGAAATCTATATGTTTTTGAAAGTGTAACTTTTAGAAGCATAAAAATTCAATATTTTAGGTAAAACATATTTTAATTTTTCACTTGCCTTAATGCTATCATGAAAAACTATAATACTTCCATTTTTAGTGTTTTTAATAACATTTTCTAAACACTTTTTATTTGAAATAGTACTATCAAAATCGGCACTTAAAACATCCCACATTATTATTTTATATCCTTTTTTTCTTAAAGTTGAAGCTTGTTTTAAACTTAATTTTCCGTAAGGAGGTCTAAATAACTTAGATTTTTGCTGAAAAGTAGCATCGTTAAATTGTTGTATTGATTCTTCTGCTAATTCAATATTGTTGAGGTATTCTTCTTTTGTGTTTTTTAAACCATTTAAGTGGTTATGTGTATGATTTCCAATTGAATGGTCGTCATTTATAATTTTTTGAAAAATAGATGGGTTTTCTAGTACATTTTTACCAATACAAAAAAATGTTGCTTTTGCATTGTATTTGTTCAGTTCTTTTAAAGTCCAGTTAGTTATTTCGGGAGTAGGGCCATCATCAAAAGTTAAATAGATAACTTTTTCTTTTTTTGAAAAACTCCAAACCCATTTATTAAAAATAATTTTTATAAGGCTTGGAGTTTTTACAATATATTTTTTCATTATTCTTCTTCAATTAAAAAATCGAATAATTTAAGGTAAGTAACATATTCATCTTTTAAATTAGTTGCGTAAGTTTCATCATCATAACGAACAGAAGTTTTTACAATTTGATCATACATTAATAAACTTCTTTCAATATCACTAAATATACTTTCTACATTTGTTTCATCATATTCAGCGTAGTAACTTAAATTTTCTTGAAAAACAGTTTTTAATTCGGCAGCTAATTTTCTTGCTTTATCCTTTTTGTTTAAAGTGTAATATAAATCAACGTATGAAATTAGCATACTATAATGTCCAAATTTAGCAACAGGCATTTTCTCTAATGAAATGTCTAAAATTTCTTCAGCTTTATCAAATTTATTTTCTTTAATTAAAGCCGTAGCTAGGCGTTCCATATTATTTCTATACGTAACTGAATTTTTTCTAGTTTCAGGATCTAAATAAATATTATCATCAGTTATATTTTTCCAATCCCAATTTTTAACATTTTTATACATTTTTGAAGTGTTAATTCTTCCCATTTCAAAGAAATTACCTTCATCAGGTGTTAAAATTGGAACTAGTTTATAGGTCATGCCATCTAATTGTAAATAATTTTTCAACCAAATATATTCTTCATCAGCCTGGGCTCCACCAGTAAAATATATAGGTTTTTCCCAATTGTTATTGGCTAAAATATCTAACATTAAAATTCTGTTTTTAGATAAAGCACCTTTAAATTCAATATCAATATAAGGTACAATTAAATGTGCATCTTCAGGAGCTACAATCCCATTTTTAAGAACAGTTTCTCTATTAACTGGAATTCTAATTTTATTTGTTGGTAAAACTTTTTCAGGAATGCCATCATCATCTAAATCATATTGAGTTATTTTTTGATCACTTTCAATCCATTTCATAAAATAATCAATACTAACTGTTGAATCTTTTAATTGTGGAAAAATTTCTTCAAAATAATATGCAACATCTAAAGTTCCCCATTTGTACTTGTCATGTGTTAATTGTGATGGAATTGGGTCTGCTTCATAGGTTTTTCTCTTCATTTGATCTATATACCAATCTGTTTGAAACAAACTAGTATTAATTAATTTCATATCAGTTCTATAGTTTTCAACCTCTTGCATATACCATAATGGGAATGTGTCATTGTCACCTATTGTAAATAAAATTGCATTTTCATCACAAGAATCTAAATAGGCTTTTGCGTTTAATCTAGAAGTGTATCTATTTGAACGATCATGATCATCCCAATTTTCACTAGCCATTAACGTTGGTACAGCTATAAGTGATATTAAAGAAACTGCTATAGCCACTGTGTTTTTGTTGGCGTATTTTTTTAAATATTCATACAGCGCTAACACTCCAAATCCAACCCATATTGCAAAGATGTAAAATGATCCAACAATTGCATAATCTCTTTCTCTAGGTTCAAAAGGTTTAGGATTTGTATAAAAAATGATGGCAAGTCCAGTAAAAGCAAAAAATAACAGCAAGGTGTAAAAATTATTTTTATCCTTTTTAAGATGAAAGAAAAGCCCAATAATTCCTAATATAAAAGGTAAAAAGTAGTAGGTGTTTCTTCCTTTGTTATTTTTAACATCAGAAGGTAAATTAGTTTGTGGTCCTAAGCGCCATTCATCAATAAATTTGATACCGCTAAGCCAGTTTCCATTTTGTAAATCTAACTGTCCTTGCTCGTCATTTTGTCTGCCAACAAAATTCCACATAAAATATCTACCATACATATACCCAAATTGAAAATCAATCATATATTTTATGTTTTCAATAAAAGTTGGCCTTCTTTTGCTATTTTTTGGAATTCCTGCAATTGCTCTATAATTTTTAATTACAGAAGCATCTGTACTTACCATTCTTGGAATAAATCCCTTATGTTTGCTGCTCCAGTTTGGTAAAGCATCCTTATAGTTATTAACTATTATGTATTTACCTAATTTTTCATCTTTTTCGTACTTAGGTTTATCATCTCTTGTAGGATTGTTAGGATCAGCTTCTCTATCAAATACTAGAGAATAATAGGTGTCATAAAAAACATTTGCGTCACCGTACTGTTCCCTATCATAATAGGCTAAAAGCTCTCTTGCGCTTGAAGGATTATTTTCATTTATTGTAGTATTTGCATTTGCTCTAATTGGTAGCATCATCCATGATGAAAAACCTATCATAATAAATAATACAGAAAGGATTAGTGTATTAGCACCAATCAATTGTTTTTTATGTGTGTATTTAATTCCTAAATAAAATAGGATAATAACTAAAATACCTGCAATTACGCTTCCTGAATTAAAAGGAAGTCCAATTGAGTTCACAAAAAATAACTCTAATGCGCTAAAATATCTTAAAGTAAATGGAAAAAGTAGTTTGAAAACAAAAAATAAAACCAGTATAGAAACTACATTGGCTATGATAAATTGTTTATAGTTTAAAATGTTATATTTTTTGAATATATATAGAAAAACAATTGAAGGTATTACTAATAATGATAAAATATGAACGCCAAATGAAAGTCCAACTACAAAACTTATGAGTAATAACCATTTATTCCCTTGAGGTTTGTCCATTTCAGCTTCCCATCTTAATCCTAGCCAAAACAACAATGCCATTAAAAAAGAAGACATTGCATATACTTCACCTTCAACAGCACTAAACCAAAAGCTATCAGAAAAAGTATAGGTTAAAGCTCCAACAATTCCACTACCTAATATTGCAATAGATGAAGAACTACTTAATTCCCCAGTGTTCTTAATCATTTTTTTAGCTAAGGAAGTTATAGTCCAAAACATAAATAAAATTGTGAATGCACTTGCTAAGGCAGACATAAAGTTTACCATTTTAGCAATTTCAGTTACTTCACTTGTAAACATTGCGAAAAATGCTCCCAACATTTGAAATAATGGAGCTCCTGGAGGGTGTCCAACTTCCAATTTTACAGCAGTTGAAATATATTCTCCACAATCCCAGTAACTAACTGTAGGCTCTAAAGTTAGTGAGTATGTTAATAAGGCTATTGAAAAGGTGGCCCATCCAATAATATTGTTCCATTTTTTAAAATCGAAAGACTTCATAAGTAAATTTTTAAACGAGGCGAAATTAATAAAATTAAACTTAAATATTGAATGTAAGGAGTGTAAGAAGCGTTAATAAAGTATTAAAGGTTATTTATTATGAAATATTTAAAAAAACAATCAAAAATATTTGTGAATTTAAAACTTTACTTTAAATTTGCACCCGCAAAATGATCCATGGTGTAATGGTAGCACTCCGGTTTTTGGTATCGTCAGTCAAGGTTCGAGTCCTTGTGGATCAACAAAAAAGCTTCAATTAATTGAAGCTTTTTTGTTTTATAGAGATTCTGAAAATGATTTATTTCAAAATAAATAGTTAAACACTACTAATATTCAAGTGCTGATTTTACTTTATAACCATTTAATTTTTCTTCACCTTTTAAAAAATCGAGTTTCATAATAAAATTACATTGAATTATATTTCCTCCTAATCGTTCAACAAGTTTACAAACAGCATTTGCAGTTCCGCCAGTTGCTAGTACATCGTCATGAATTAAAACGCGTTCTCCTTTTTTTATGGCGTCAATATGAATTTCCACAACATCTGTTCCATATTCAAGATCATACGTTTCTGAAATAGTTTTATATGGTAGTTTTCCTGGTTTTCTAACCGGAACAAAACCTGCATTTAATTTTTGTGCTAATAAAGTTCCAAAAAAGAAGCCTCTAGATTCTATGCCAACTACTTTATCTATTTTTTCGTTATCTATTAGTTTCATTAAATTTTCAAGACATAATTCAACACCTTTTGGATCTTGAAGTAACGTAGCTATGTCTTTAAATTGAATTCCTTCTTTCGGGAAATCGTTAATTTCTCTTATATAATTTGCTAATTCTTTCATCCCGGAAAGTTACAATACTAAATTTGAATTTAAAACAGTGATTTTAGGAAAAATGAAATGATTTAAAAGGGTATAAAAAAAGTGGGTTTTAACCCACTTTTGAATATTTTAGAAAAACATTTTCAGTATTATTATAATTTAAAAGTAGCTACAGGTAATTTTGCATGATTTGTTAAGTCTTCACTTATACTTCCGTTAAATAAATGTGATAATCCTCTTCTTCCGCTAGTATTTAATACAATAATATCGGCATCAATTACTTTCGAGAAATTTAAAATGCCAGATTCAATAGAAATATCATTATAAATATTTAAGGTGAAATCACCTAAATCAAAATCATTTATAAAATTTCGAATGGCATCACTAGAATCTTTAGTGGTTTCAAAATTATGAATAGTATTAATTTTTAATAAATGTAATTTAGCATTAAAAAGTAATGTAAAATCTAATATTCTTTGAAATGCTTTTCTGTTTTCTAATTTAAAATTAGAAGCAAACACAATATTTTCAATTTTAAAATTGGTTATCTTTTCTTTAATTACTAATACTGGTATTTTTGAATTACGAACTATTTTTTCAGTATTTGAGCCAACAAGCATTTCTTCAAGGCCAGAAGTTCCTTTTGACCCCATTACAATTAAATCACATTCTTGCTTTACACTTTCATCAATTATACCATCATATGCTTTGTGAAACTGAACAGAATCCTCCATTTCAACTCCCTTAAAAAAAGGTAATTTCTTAAATTCTTCAAATTTTTCATAAGCTCTTTTTAAAAATAATAAAGAAGTAGGAGAATTATTTGAGGAAGAGTAGCTAGCTGGGTCAATTACACCAGAAGGTAACTCTAACATATGTAACAAATATAATTTTGAATTTGTTTGTTTTGCTATAATTGAAGCGGCTTTTGCTGCATATTCTGCTTGGATTGAAAAATCCACTGGGACTAAAATACTTTTCATATAATTTATTATAATTATGTTCAGTTTAATGTAAAGTTAATAATTTTAAATTAATAATGAGGTTGATTTTTTTATCAATTGAAAAATTGTTACTATATTTGCACAGAATTATAAGAATTTAGAGGATAAGGAGGGGACGGTAAGTCCCCTCTTTTTATAGAAAATGGATAAAGAAAAAATTAAAAATTTAGTTAAAGTAGCTATTGAAGAAAATAGTGAATTGTTTTTAATTGATCTTCAATTTTTAGCAGACAATAAAATTTTTGTTGAAATTGATGGTGATAATGGAGTTTCCTTAGATGAATGCATTAGGGTAAGCAGAGGTGTTGAACATAATTTAGATAGGGAAGAAGAAGATTTCTCATTAGAAGTGACAACTCCTGATATTGCACAGCCAATTAAAGTAACCAGACAATATATTAAAAATATAAATCGTGTTTTAACAATTAGGTTAAAAGATAACACAAGGGTTGAAGGGATGCTTAAAAGTGTTTCAGAAGGTGGGATTGAACTTGAGTGGAAAGCACGTGAACCAAAACCAATAGGTAAAGGTAAAATTACAGTAATTAAAAAAGCAACAATATCTTTTGGTGATATTGCTGAAGCAAAAGTGAAAATAATATTTTAATAAAGAGAGTGAATGGAAAATTTAGCATTAATTGAGTCATTTTCAGAATTTAAGGGAGACAAAAATATTGATAGAGTTACCTTAATGGCTATTCTTGAAGAAGTTTTTAGAGCGGCATTAAAAAGAAAATTCGGGTCTGATGATAACTTTGATATTATTATAAATCCAGACAAAGGGGATTTGGAAATTTGGAGAAATCGAATAGTTGTTGCTGATGGAATGTCAGAAGATGATAATGAAGAGATTGAACTTAGCGATGCTAGAAAAATTGAACCAGATTTTGAAATAGGTGAAGATGTATCTGAAGAAGTGAAATTAATTGATTTAGGTAGAAGAGCAATTTTAGCTTTACGCCAAAATTTAATTTCGAAAATTCACGAGCATGATAGCACAAATACCTTTAAGCAATTTAAAGATCTTGAAGGAGATATATATAGTGCAGAAGTGCATCATATTAGACACAATGCAATAATTTTATTAGATGATGATGGAAATGAAATTGTTTTACCAAAAAGCGAGCAAATAAGATCAGATTATTTTAGAAAAGGAGATAATGTGAAGGGAATTATAAAAACTGTAGAGTTAAGAGGGAACAAACCTGTAATAATTCTTTCACGTACTTCACCACAATTCTTAGAAAAATTATTTGAACAAGAAATACCTGAAGTATTTGATGGTTTAATTACTATTGAAGGAGTTGCCAGAATACCGGGTGAAAAAGCAAAAGTAGCTGTTGATTCTTATGATGATAGAATTGATCCTGTTGGTGCTTGTGTTGGTATGAAAGGTTCTCGTATTCACGGTATTGTTCGCGAATTAGGAAACGAGAATATTGATGTTATAAATTTCACAAAAAACACACAACTTTATATTGCTCGCGCACTAAGCCCAGCAAAAGTTGTTTCAATGAAAATACACGAAGAGGAAGGAAGAGAAGATGGAAAGAAAGGACGTGTTGATGTGTTTTTATTACCAGAAGAAGTTTCAAAAGCAATTGGAAAAAATGGAGTTAATATTCGTTTAGCTTCACAATTAACAGGCTACGAATTAGATGTTCAAAGAGAAGGTGTAGAGTTAGAAGACGACGTTGAATTAACAGAATTCTCTGATGAAATTGAAGCTTGGGTAATTCAAGAATTTAAAAAAATAGGTTTAGATACAGCGCGTAGCGTTCTTGAAAAAGATGTTTCTGAACTTTTAAGCAGAACCGATTTAGAAGAAGAAACTATTATTGAGGTTCAAAAAATATTAAGAGAAGAATTTGAAGACTAATAAATCTTCAATTTTTCAAAAATAATTGGCTAAAAAATAACTATATGGCTGACAACAAAACATTGAGACTAAACAAAGTATTACGAGAATTAAATATCTCATTAGACAGGGCTGTTGAGCATTTAACAAGTCATGGCATTGAAATTGAAGCAAGGCCAACTACCAAAATTTCTAATGAAGAATACGAAATATTATTGGATGGTTTTCAAACTGACAGAAGTAAAAAGGCAGCTTCAAAAGAAGTAGGAGAGGAAAAACGCAAAGAAAAGGAAGCGTTGAGAGTTGCTACTGAAGAGAAACAAGAAAAACATCGTTTAGAGGAAGAAGCTAAGAGAGTTGTAGTTAAAGCTAAAGCTGATAAGCTTGAAGTGAAAACTGTTGGGAAAATTGATATTGAACCAAAGAAAGAAGTTTCTCAACCAATAGTTGAAAAGTCTGAACCTATAGTTGAGCCTGAGTCAAAAGCTGTTGAAAAGGAAATTAAAACTGAGGAAATTAAAGTTGAGGTTGTAAAATCTGAAGTTGCAAAAGAAGAAGTAGTTCCTCAAATTGTTGAAAAAGTTGAGGAAAAACCAATAGTTACAGAAGAGAAACCGAAAGCTGTTGAAATAGTTAAGTCGGTTGAAGCACCTAAAACTATAGAGCCAGTTAAAAAGGAGTTTAAAAAGCCTGAGAAGCAAGTGCCTGTAATTCAGAAAAAAGAGGAAGTAAAAAAGGAAGATGAAATAGTTGAATCGAATGAACCTCAATCTATTGAAACAAAATATAAAAAATTAGAAGGTGTAAAAATTACGGGAAAGAAAATTGATTTAAAGCAATTTGAAAGACCGAAAAAGAAAAAGCCTGAACCAGCATCAACTTCTAACGCTAAAAAAGATGGAGCAGCTTCTACTGCCGATGCAAATAAGAAAAAACGAAGAAGAATTAAAAAGGCACCTACAGCAAATCAAAGACAGCCAGGAACTCCTGGAGGAAATACAGCTGGACCAAACAGAGGTGGAGGAGTTGGAAGACCTTTAGCAAGAAATGCTGGTGGTAGAAAACCTATAATTAAAGAAGAGCCTTCTGAAGCGGATGTTCAAAAGCAAGTTAGAGAAACTTTGGAAAAACTTCAAGGTAAATCTAAAAAAGGTAAAGGAGCAAAACACCGTAGAGATAAAAGAGACTTACACCGTCAACAATCAGAAATTGATCAGGAATTATTAGCTGCAGAAAGCAAAGTACTTAAAGTAACTGAATTTGTTACCGTAAGTGAAATTGCAACAATGATGGATATTGCAGTAACTAAAATTATATCAACATGTATGTCGTTGGGTATGATGGTTACTATGAATCAAAGATTAGATGCAGAAACTATTGTAATTGTAGCTGAAGAATTTGATTACACAGTTGATTTTGTTGGTGCAGAAGTTGAAGAATCTATTGAAGAACATATTGATACTGAAGCAGAATTAGAACCAAGAGCTCCTATTATTACGGTAATGGGTCACGTTGATCACGGTAAAACTTCATTATTAGATTATATTAGAGAAGAAAATGTAATTGCTGGTGAATCTGGTGGAATTACACAACATATTGGTGCTTACGGTGTAGAATTAAAAAGTGGTCAAAAAATCGCCTTTTTAGATACTCCAGGTCACGAAGCCTTTACTGCAATGCGTGCTCGTGGAGCGCAAGTAACGGATTTAGTTATTATTGTTATTGCTGCGGATGATGACGTTATGCCACAAACCAAAGAGGCAATTAGTCATGCCCAAGCAGCTGCTGTTCCAATTGTATTTGCAATAAATAAAGTAGATAAACCTACAGCAAACCCTGAAAAAATTAAGGAGCAATTGTCTCAAATGAATTTATTAGTAGAAGATTGGGGAGGTAAAATTCAGTCTCATGAAATTTCTGCTAAAACAGGACAAGGTGTTGCTGAGCTTTTAGAAAAAGTATTATTAGAAGCTGAAATGTTAGATTTAAAAGCGAACCCTAATAAACATGCTGTTGGTACTGTTGTAGAAGCATTATTAGATAAAGGGCGTGGATATGTTTCAACTATCTTGGTTCAAGAGGGAACTTTGAAAATTGGAGATTATATGTTAGCAGGTAAACATAGTGGTAAAGTAAAAGCTATGTTTGACGAGAGAGGTAACAGTATGAAAGCTGCAGGCCCTTCAACTCCAGTTTCAATTTTAGGTTTAGATGGAGCTCCACAAGCTGGAGATAAGTTTCATATTTTTGAAGATGAAAAAGAAGCGAAACAAATTGCTTCTAAAAGATCTCAATTACAACGTGAGCAATCAGTTAGAACTCAACGTCATATAACTTTAGATGAAATTGGAAGAAGAATTGCTTTAGGTGATTTCAAAGAATTAAATATCATTTTAAAAGGTGATGTTGACGGATCTGTTGAAGCATTAACAGATTCATTCCAAAAATTATCAACTGCTGAAATTCAGGTAAATATTATTCATAAAGGAGTTGGAGCAATTACTGAATCTGACGTATTGTTAGCTTCTGCATCTGACGCAATTATTGTTGGATTTAATGTGAGACCATCAGGTAATGCAAGAATTTTAGCTGATAATGAAGAAATTGATGTAAGAATGTATTCTATTATATATGATGCCATAAATGATCTTCGTGATGCAATGGAAGGAATGCTTTCTCCAGAATTGAAGGAGGAAATTACTGGAAATGTTGATATTAGAGAAGTTTATAAAATTTCTAAAGTTGGAAATATTGCTGGTTGTATGGTAACAAGTGGGAAGATTTTCAGAAATTCTAAAATTAGAATTATTAGAGATAGCGTTGTAATTCATTCAGGAGAATTAACATCATTAAAAAGATTTAAAGATGATGCTAAAGAAGTTGCGAAAGGATATGATTGTGGAATACAAATCAAGAATTATAACGACATTGAAGTTGGTGACGTAATTGAAGCTTATCAAGAAGTTGAAGTTAAAAAGAAACTGAAAAGATAAATTCTAAATAATAAGGTATAAAAAAAGGTGTTAAAAACACCTTTTTTTATACCTTATTATTTGTCTTCAATAACAATTGCTCCAGCATACCCTTCCTTAATCTCAAGTAAAGTTCTATCTGCTTCTAATCTAGTTTTAAAAGGGCCAACTTGGGTTTTCCATTCGGGAGATTTATATTTAATAGTAGTTGAATATTCAGGGAATAAAGCTTCAAATTCTCTTTTAATTTTATTAGCTTGAGTCTCATTCCCATTATAAATTTGAATTTTAAACCCTCCTGCAACTTTATTTTTTTTGTTATAATATCTTTTTTGTTCTATAAGTTTATCAATTTTTTCATTTTCACTTTGTCCATAAGTATAACCTATACTTATAAAAAAGATCATAAAAGCTGATATTAATAATGTTTTCAATGAAATATTCATAAATAAATTAATTTTTTTGTCAAATTTATAGTTTTAAATTAATTGTACACATTTAAAATTGTTATTTAGAATGAATATAAATTAACTTTAACACAATTTTTAGATTTTTAGTTTTGTTTAATAATAGTACTTTTGTCAAATCGTTTAAAAAAATGACTTATATCATATAATTTTAAATGAAAATATTGTACCAAACAAGAAAGAAAAGATTTTTTTTAAGTATGAAAAGTGTGAAACAACACAGTCCATTATCAAGATTAGTCGTAAGTAGTCTTGCTTTCCTTTTATTATTTTCAATCAATTTATTGGCTCAAGAAGGCAATGTTGCTAATGGAGAAAAGCTCTTCAAAAGCACATGTGCAGCATGTCATAAGTTGGATAAAAAATTAGTAGGTCCTGCTTTATTAGGAGTTACTGAAAGAAGGGATCAAGATTGGTTAATATCTTGGATTAAAGATAGTCCAGGAATGATTAAATCAGGAGACAAACTAGCAATTCAGGTTTTTGAAGAAAACAACAAATTGCCAATGACAGCTAATCCTCAATTATCCGATCAGGATATTATTGATATTTTAGCCTATACTAAAGGTGAACCTGCTCCAATAACTGAAGTTACTTCAAATCAGGAAGTAGATCCAGGTGTTGAATTAGGTAAACAAATTTTTAAAACCAATTGTGCAGCTTGTCACAAATTAGAAGGGAAGCTTATTGGTCCAGAGTTATTAAAAATAACTGAAAAGCGTGAAGCTTCTTGGTTGAAAGCTTGGATTAAAGACAATAATGCTTTAGTTGCCTCTGGTGATAAGTTAGCGAAGGAAGTTCAGGATAGTAATCCTGCTGCAATGACTCCTTTTCCTCAATTATCTGATGAAGATATTGAGAATGTATTAAAGTATTTAGCTGTTGGTGATGTTCAACCAGCTGCAGTTGCAACGTCAACTGTAGGTAGTGAGGAAATTTTCAATAAACCAGGAATCGGAATTTTACCATCTTTAGCATTAACCATTTTGGCTTTCTTATTATTGTCAATTATTGTTGCTGCAACAACAAATAAAAAAATAATTGAAGGAGAAGAAGAATCAGTTAGTATGTTGAAATCTATGATTTTCAACCCATTCTTACGCTTTTTAACAATAATATTTGTTTTATTAGGAGGGACTTGGATGTTATTTGCTTGGTTATTACAAATAGATGTGAATGAAGGTTATCAACCAATTCAACCAATTGCATTTTCTCACGCAGTTCACGCCGGAGATAATAAAATAGATTGTCAATATTGTCACTCTTCTGCAAAACACAGTAAAACTTCAGGTATTCCAACTGCAAATGTTTGTATGAACTGTCATAAATCTATTTCAGAATATAAAGGAGAATTATTTGATGGTTATACAAAAGAAGATTTAGATAAAGAAATTCAAAAAATATACGATGCAGTAGGTTGGGACAAAGAAAATGTGAAATATATTGAAGGTTTTGAGCAAAAACCAATTGAATGGGTACGTATTCATAATTTAGCTGATTTTGCTTACTATAACCACGCTCAGCATGTAACTGTTGCAGGATTAGATTGTCAAAAATGCCATGGTCCAGTTGAAGAAATGCACGAAATGCGTCAGTTTTCACCGCTTACAATGGGTTGGTGTATTGATTGCCACAGACAAACTAAGGTTGATTTGACTGAAAATGGATATTACAAAAATATTCATGATCAATTAGCTAATAAATATGGTGTGAAAGAAGTGACGGCTGCTCAAATGGGTGGTTTAGAATGTGGAAAATGTCACTATTAATATTAATTACAAAGTAAATAACAAAATATAAAATGGCATCAAACAAAAAATACTGGAAAAGTGTTGAAGAGCTAAACGAAAATAGCTTGCTTGTTGATACGTTAAAAAATAACGAGTTTGTAGAAGAAATTCCTACAGATGAATTTTTAGGAAATAAAGAAAATCTTGAAGCTTCATCAACAACACGTAGAGACTTTTTAAAGTATGTTGGATTTACAACCGCAGCGGCTTCTTTAGCGGCCTGTGAAGGTCCAGTAGTAAAATCAATTCCTTACGTTATAAAACCAAATGATATTATTCCGGGTGTTGCTGAATATTATGCAACTACTATGGTAGATGGATTTGATTTTGCAAATGTTTTGGTGAAAGTTAGAGAAGGTCGTCCAATAAAAATTGGACCAAATAAAGAAGCTAGTGGATCTACAAATGCACGTGTGCAAGCTTCTGTTCTTTCTTTATATGACAGTCATAGATTAAAAGCACCAAAAGCAAATGGCTCTGAGATTTCTTGGTCAGATGCTGATAGTCAAATTGTTTCAAAATTAAATGAAATTAAAGAGGCTGGATTACCAATTGCTGTGTTAACAGGAACTTGTGCTAGTCCTTCAACTAAAAAATTAATAGGAAAATTAGGTGAAACTTTTGGAACTGTAAACCATGTGGTTTATGATGCAGTTTCTGAATCTGCTGCATTAGATGCTTTTGAAGCACTATATGGAACAAGAGTTTTACCAGATTATAATCTTGAAAAAGCGGATGTAATTGTGTCTATTGGAGCTGATTTCTTAGGAGATTGGCAAGGTGGAGGATTTGAAGCTGGTTATGCAAAAGGACGTGTTCCTCAAAATGGAAAAATGTCTCGTCATATTCAAATAGAATCTAATATGACATTAACTGGAGCTAATGCAGATAAACGTTTAATGGTAAAACCATCAGAACAAAATTTAGCATTGATTAAATTATATAACGCAGTAGTTAAGGGAATTGCAACAAGAGAAGCAAGTCCGTTAAATGATACAATTCAAAAAGCTGCGTCTCAAATTAAAGCTGCCGGAACAAAAGCAGTTGTAGTAACTGGAATTCAAGATAAAAATGCACAGTTAATAGCATTGGCAATTAACAACGCTATTAATAGTGAAGTAATTGATGTAGTTGCAACTAAAAACATAAGAAAAGGAAATGATGCTGCAGTTGCTCAGTTAATAGCTGATATGAATGAAGGAAAAATAGGTGCAGTTATTATCAATAATTCAAATCCAGTTTATTCTTTACCTAATTCGTCTGAATTTGTTGAAGGGTTGAAAAAAGTAAAATTATCTGTTGTATTTTCAATGCAAGATAATGAAACAGCAAACGCTGTTCAATATGCATTAGCAACACCTCATTATTTAGAGTCTTGGGGTGATGTTGTTATTAAAAAAGGACAATATAGCTTAATGCAACCAACAATTAAGCCATTATTTAATACACGTCAGTTTCAAGATGTATTGTTAACTTGGACTGGAAGTGTAGAAACATACTATGATTTCTTAAAAGAATCTTGGACTACTGATATTTTAGGTGGTACTTCTTGGAATCAAGCATTACACGATGGTGTTTTTGTTTCTTCAGAAATTTCTTCAGAGGTTTTAGCTTTA
>Ga0208305_10000737_pt1 | contig 15900 bp, 15 predicted proteins | sample ColrivemetaGS741_FD_187605 | JGI IMG/M metagenome (GOLD analysis project Ga0208305, IMG submission 187605) | Estuarine microbial communities from the Columbia River estuary - Flood tide ETM metaG S.741 (SPAdes) (version 2) | ecosystem: Environmental > Aquatic > Marine > Intertidal zone >... | reverse complement strand
TAGATTTGCAGCTGCAAGCGCAACTGATAATTGTGGATCTCTATTTTCTCTTACCTATGTAGATATTACTACTAATGGTGATTGTGCAGGTTCATACTCTGTAACTAGAACGTGGACTGCAACAGATGATTGTGGAAATGCTTCTACTGCTTCGCAAACTATTAATGTTCAAGATATATCAGCGCCTATTTTTACTTCTGAGTTACCAAATGATATTTCAGTTTCTTGTGACGCGGTACCAAGTCCTGGACAAGTAAGCGCAAGCGATAATTGTGATAGTGATGTGGATATTTCAGTTTCTGATGAAATTATTAGAGATGAAGAATCTTGTGCAGGGAACTATGCTATAATTAGAACTTGGACAATAGTAGATGATTGTCAAAACTCAAATAGTTATAGTCAAACTATAACAGTGTTTGATATTGCTCCTCCTACTCTAGTAACACCTTTGGATGAAGAATTAAGTGTAAGTTGTTCTAGTGTTCCAGAAATTCCTAATTTACAATTTGAAGATAATTGTTCTGGAGTTGCTAATGTAATTTTTTCTGAAGTGGTTACAACAATATCTGTTTATGAATATGTAATAATCCGAGAATGGTTTGTAAGTGACAACTGCGGAAATTCTGACACATTTGTTCAAACAATAAATGTAACTGTAGACGATCCTTTTGATGCAATACCTTATGGAATTTGTACACAAGAAGAGCCAATAGATTTATTTAGTATATTAGACGATTCAATTCCTACAAATGGTGTATGGGTTGATGGTAGTGAAACAGGAGGATTAAATGGTAGTGTTTTTAACCCGATTAACATTCCTGTTGGTTACTATACATTACAATATATTGTTACACAAGAAAATGATAATTGTCCAATGGTATTTGAAGTATATTTAAATATAAATAATGATTGTATTGTTTTAGCGGCCTGTGATATTATAGTTTATAATGCTGTATCCCCTAACAACGATGGTATAAATGAGTTTTTATTTATAGATGGTATTGAATGTTACCCTAACAACACTGTACAAATTTACAACAAATGGGGAATATTAATTTATGACACTCAAGGTTATGACAACAATACAAGAGCATTTAGAGGCCAATCTGAAGGTAGATCTACATTAAATAAAAATGAAGGAGTACCAGATGGAACTTATTACTATATTTTAAAATATACAGATGCAGAGAATAAAGCACATGATAAAGCTGGTTATTTATATGTTAATAAATAAATGCTATTCAATTATACTTATTAATTTAAAACCTTAGCACATGAAAAAAATAATAATATTAATAGCTATACTTTTATCACAAATATTGTGTTTTGCTCAACAAGATTCTCAGTATACACAATATATGTATAATACAGTAAATGTAAATCCTGCTTATGCAGGGTCTAGAGAAACATTAAGTGTGTTTCTATTACACAGAAATCAATGGGTAGGTTTAGACGGTGCACCTGTTACCAATAATCTATCCTTGAATACCCCTTTAGGAGATTCAAACTTTGGGTTAGGATTTTCAATTGTTAATGATAGAATAGGACCAACTACAGAAAATGCAATTTCGGCAGACTTAGCTTATTTTATTCAAGTTTCAAATAATTATAAACTTTCATTAGGAATGAAAGGAACTGCAAATTTCTTTAATTTAGATGTTAATAAATTAAATATCTATAACCAAAACGATCCGCAGTTTCAAAACTTAAATAGTGAGTTCACACCAAACGTTGGAGCTGGATTATATTTATTTTCTGATAATACATATTTTGGTATTTCAGTGCCTAATTTATTTGAAACAAAACACTTTGATGACAACTCCATTGCAATAACCCGAGAAAAGATGCATTATTATGTATTAGCTGGCCATGTTTTTGACATTAGTGATAACTTAAAATTCAAACCAGCTTTTTTAAGTAAAATTGTAGAAGGTGCTCCATTGCAACTAGACATAACGGCTAACTTTTTAATAAATGATAAATTCACAATTGGAGCAGCTTATAGATGGAGTGCCGCTGTAAGTGGTTTGGTTGGTTTTCAAATTTCAGAATCTTGGTTCATAGGATATGGATATGATATGGAAACTACAAAGCTATCAAACTACAATTCTGGTTCTCATGAAATTTTCTTACGATACGAATTATTTAATAATAACAGAGTCACTTCACCTAGATTCTTTTAAATCGATATAATTATGAAAGCAATTTACTATATAATACTACTAGGCATATTTAATGTGTGTTTTGGACAAACTGCACAAATTGCCTCTGCTGATAAAAAATATGCTAAATATTCTTATATTGATGCAATTGCTATTTATGAAAAAGTAGCAGAGAAAGGATACAAATCAGCTGATCTATTTAAAAAACTCGGAAACTCCTATTACTTTAATAGCGAATTAGACAAAGCTGCAAAATGGTATGGCGATTTATTTGATTTAAATGAATCTGTAGAACCTGAATATTATTTTAGATATTCACAAGCTTTAAAGTCTATTGGAGATTATGAAAAAGCTAATAAATATTTAGAACTATTTAATCAAAATTCAAACGACTCAAGAGCCAAAGCTTTTGCTAACAATAAAGATTATTTACAAGACATTGAAAAAAATTCTGGGAAGTACACTTTGACTAAAACAGATGTGAATTCAGAATTTTCAGATTATGGCCCTGCTTATTTTAATAATCAATTAGTTTTTGCATCTTCTAGAACTGATGGAGCTCTTTATTCTAAAGTGCATGTTTGGACAAACCAAAATTTTACAGACTTATATGTTGCTCCTATTAGCGAGGGTAATAAGGTAGGAACTCCTGTGAATTTTTCAAAAAATATCAATACTAAATTCAACGAAGCTTCTCCAACCTTTACAAAAGATGGTAAGACAATGTATTTTACCCGAAATAATTATTTAAACGGTAAAAAAGGAAAAGACGAAGAAAAAAGTACGCTTATTAAAATTTACAAAGCAAGTTTTGTTAACGGAGAATGGGAAAACATTACGGAACTACCATTTAATAGCGATAATTATAGTACTGCACATCCTAGCTTAGGTGCAGATGAAAAAACATTATATTTTTCAAGTGATATGCCAGGTGGAATTGGTGGTGCCGATATTTATAAGGTTTCCATAAAAGGAGAAAATTCATATGGAGTACCTGAAAACCTTGGGCCAACAATAAATACTGAAGGTAGAGAAAACTTCCCATTTATGGCACATGATAATACTTTGTATTTCGCTTCTAATGGGCATTTAGGACTTGGTGGATTAGATGTATTTGAATCAAAATTGGTAAATGGTCAATTTTCAACTCCACAAAACCTAGCCAAACCTATAAATAGTCCTAAAGATGATTTTAGCTTTATAGTAAATGATAAAAATAGCGGTTTTTTGTCTTCTAACCGAGATGAAGGTATGGGATTTGATGATATCTATGCATTTAACGTTTGCAACCAAAAAGTAAATGGTGTAATTACAGATGCAAAAACAAAAGAGTTATTACCCAATTCAAAGCTTGTTTTGTTTGATGAAGATATGAAGCAAATAGCGGAAACAACTGCTAATGAAAATGCGCAATACTCCTTTAATATAGATTGTGATAGACAATATTTTGTAAGAGCATCAAAAGAAGAGTATGAATCAAATGAAAAAACTTTCACTTCTGCAAAAGTAACTGGTGAGTCTAAGCTAAATATTGAATTAGACAGAAACGTTTTCCCTGTAGAAGAAGGTACAGATTTAGCGAAAATATTTAACATTAGTATTATTTACTTTGATTTAGATAAATCAAACATTAGACCAGATGCTGCTTTAGATTTAGCAAAAATCATAGAAGTTATGAAACAATACCCAACTATGAAAGTAGCAATTAGATCGCATACAGATAGTAGACAAACACATAGATATAATGAACTATTATCAGATAGAAGAGCCAAATCAACTCTAGAGTTTATGGTTAATAATGGTATAGATAGAAAACTATTAACTGCTAAAGGTTTTGGAGAAACAGAACTAATTAATAAATGTGCAGATGGTGTAGAATGTTCTGAAGCAGAGCATCAAATGAACAGAAGAAGTGAATTTATTGTATTAAAAATGAATTAATACTGTTATTCTATCAATTTATTGATTCATTAATAAACCTCTATTTAAATAATAGAGGTTTATTTTTTTATACTAATAATCGTAAACATACATTCAATACTTAGTAGTATAATAAAAAATACATAACTAATTTTCTTCTAAACAAAAAAAAACACCCTTTAAGAGGGTGTTCATTTATAACCAACTTTAAAATATTATTTTTTGATAAACATATTGGTATAATATTTTTTACCATTTGCATCTATACGTATTGAAACACCAAAATGTGTATAATCTCCTTCTAAATTTGCTCTATGACCATCACTTGCAATCCAACCATTCAAAGCTGCTTGTGGACTTGAAAAACCAAAAGCTACATTCTCTCCAACTCTAACTGCTCCTAGTAACTGCTGAAAATTTGTTTTTCTTTCTGTAAAACCATCATGACTTACTGCATTTACTGCAATCATATATGCATTATGTTCGCTTGATTTATATGAAATATGTTCAATGATTGATAAAGTATTTAAATTATGTTCTACTCTATAAGTATTAATTAAATCTAATAACTCAATTTCAGAAGAATCATGAGTGTAATTTTTTGCGGATTCAACTGAAACAGAACCTATTGCAGTAGGTGCAACAGTTTCATTATCAGAAGAACATGAAGTTAATGTAGTAATTGAAAAGATAAGAGCAAAAAGGATAGATGTTGATTTTTTCATAATTATCAGAATTAAATGTTATTCTTAGTTGTTGTGGATACAGGAAGACAATTAAATCGACTAACTGTTTGATTTTCAAGTCAAATGTACAACAATCTCGGTAACGTGCAAATAAAATCGATGAAATGCACAAAAATTTAACATTTAATTATAGTTCTGACTATCAGGGAGATAGCCTCTCTTGTTTCCAAGAGTAATTTTCTGACAGTTTATAAGTAATTCTATCGTGAAGTCTGTTTGGACGACCTTGCCAAAATTCAACTTCTATTGGTTTAACTAAAAATCCACCCCAATTTAAAGGTCTTGGAATTTCTTTATCTTTATATTGTAACTCTAATTCTTTAAGTCTATTTTCTAAAAATTCTCTGTTAGGAATAACTTCGCTTTGGAAAGAAGCAATTGCTCCAAGCTTACTTCCATCTGGTCTAGATGCAAAATAATTATCTGAAACAGCAACTGAAGTTTTTTCAGCAACTCCTTTTATAATAACCTGACGTTCCATTGAACCCCAAAAAAAAGAAATACATATATTTGGATTAGCAATAATAGCTTTTCCTTTTTCTGAATCGTAATTTGTAAAGAATACAAAACCTTCCTCATTGTATTTTTTAAGCAGTACTACTCTACTTTTTGGAAAGCCATCTAAACCAATAGTTGAAACGGTCATTGCATTTACTTCTTCTGCACCACCAAAATCTTCTACTTCATGAAACCATCTATGAAATAAATTAATTGGATCTTCTGGTATAGAAGACTCCAACAATTCACTTTTTTCGTATGATTTTCTGTATTTTCCTAAATCTTTCATTTTCAAATAGAATTAATTGTAGAGTGTTTAATAATTTTATTTTTTCTTGAAAAAGAAATTATAAATAAATTTAATAATTCGGGTTAAGTAAGTACTAGAATTCGAATTGTTTTCCATCGTCTGCGAGTATTATGTTAGTAAAAATTGTAGAAGCTTCTTCTTTAAAAAGTTCAATATTTCCATATCGAGTAGAATAATGCCCCATTATTAAAGTTCCTACAACCGCTTGTTTTGCAATTGTAGCTGCTTGTTTTGCGGTTGCATGCATTGTTTTTGTTGCTAAATGTGCTTCTGATTCTAAAAAAGTAGATTCATGATATAGAATAGATACTTTGTCTATAATTGGCACAATGCTTTCGTCAAATATTGTATCGCTACAAAAAGCATAACTTTTTTCTTCATCAGGATTAAAAGTTAATTCGTTATTTGAAATAACAGATCCATCTTCTAATGTTAAATCACTTCCGTTTTTAATTTTTTGAAAATAACATTTTTCAATTTTATATTCTGCAACGGCATCTATATTTAATTTTCGTTGTGTATTTTTCTCTTTAAATAAATAACCATTTGTATAAACTCTGTGCTTTAAAGGAATCGTATGCACTGTTACATTATCGTCTTCATAAACCAAAACACTTTCTTTATCTTCCAGTTCATGAAAATATAAATTATAACCGGTATAAGAATTAGAATATTTTAATTGCAAAAGTATTATTTCTTTAATTCCTTTTGGGCCATAAACATGTAAATCATTTTCTCTATTTAAAAGGCTAAAAGTAGATATTAAACCTATTAATCCAAAAAAATGATCGCCATGTAAGTGCGAAATAAAGATACGATTTATTCGAGAAAACTTAATTTTATGCTTTCGTAATTGTACTTGTGTTCCTTCGCCACAATCAATTAAAAACATTTGGTTTTTAATTTCTAAAACTTGTGATGTAGGATTTGTAATTGTTCGTGGTGTGGCTGCATAACAACCGAGTATTGTGATTTTCATTTGTTCAATTGATCGTAAATAATTAAACAATTATGAAAATTATTAATTGTTAATTATAAATTTAAAATTCTAAAAGCCTAGATCTCGTTCAATTTCATCCATTTCAATAATATCATGCGCTTCCAAAACAGAAGGAACAACTACTAAATAATTTGGAGTCTTATCAAAATCAATATTTTGAGCAACAATAACTAAAGATTTTTTTGCAGTTTTATGTTTCTTAACTAAGTCTTTAAAAATGACTAAATCTTTTAAAACTATTTTTGAATCGTGCGTTACATCTAAAATAAGGTTTTGCTTACCATAAGTCTGATATTGATTTGTAATATTTTCTGCAAATGCAATAATATCACCTTTGGTTTCTTTTAAAATAGCTGTATGTCCTTTTTGCTCTACTTTCATTATTTTGAATTTTATTTTAACTTCCTAAATATAAAAAATTAATCTATTAAATTCTTATTTTACTTTATCTTACTTGCTAGCAAATAAGTAACTGCCATTCTTACTGCAACACCATTTTCTACTTGGTTTAAGATTACCGATTGTTTAGAGTCGGCAACATCTGAAGTTATCTCTACTCCTCTGTTTATAGGTCCTGGATGCATTATTACGACTTCTTTATCTAGAGAATCTAATAATTCTTTCGTAACACCATATTGTTGTGTATATTCTCTTGTAGAAGGGAAGTAATTAACATCTAAACGTTCGTTTTGTACACGCAACATATTTGCTACATCTGCCCATTCTAAGGCTTTACGAAGGTTGGATTCTACTTTTACACCTAATGATTCAATATGTTTAGGAAGTAATGTTTTTGGTCCGCAAACTCTAACTTCTGCTCCTTGCATTTGTAAGGCAAATATATTAGAAAGTGCAACTCTAGAATGAAGAATGTCGCCTACAATTACCACTTTTTTACCAGCTACATCGCCTAAACTCTCTCTTATGGTATAACTATCTAACAAAGCTTGTGTAGGATGTTCATGTGCGCCGTCACCAGCGTTAATGATACTTGCTTTTACATTTTGAGATAAAAAGTGTGCAGCTCCAGGATTTGCATGTCGCATTACAACCATATCTACTTTCATAGATAAAATATTATTTACAGTGTCAATAAGCGTTTCTCCTTTTTTAACGGAAGATTGTGCTGCTGAAAAACTAATTACATCGGCAGATAATCGTTTTTGAGCCAATTCAAAAGATAATTTTGTTCTTGTACTATTCTCAAAGAATACATTGGCAATAGTTATATCTCGTAAAGAAGGAACTTTTTTAATTGGTCTATTAATTACTTCTTTGAAATGGTCTGCCGTTTCAAAAATTAAATCAATATCGCTTTTTTGAATGTACTTAATTCCTATTAAATGATTTACTGATAATTCTTTCATTTATATATAGTTGTGTGTTGTTGTAATCTTAATTTTTAGTTTCAATAAGTACCAAATCTTCACCTTCATTCTCTTTCCATTTCACAATAACTTTTTCGTTATTTATTGCATCTACTTGTCTTCCTCTATAATCTGGTTGAATAGGTAAATGGCGGCTAAATCGTCTATCTATTAAAACAAGTAATTCTACTTCAGAAGGTCTTCCAAAAGATTGTATTGCTGTTAGTGCGGCGTTAATACTTCTTCCGGTGAATAAAACATCATCAATAAAAACTACTTTTTTATCTTCTACTAAAAAATCTATTTGTGTTTTATTAGCTTCTAATGGTTTCTCTCCTCTTCTAAAGTCATCTCTAAAAAAAGTAATATCTAAGAAGCCTAATTGAATTTCTTTAATCTGATATTCGTTTTCTAAAACTTGTTTAATTCTTTCTGCTAAAAATTTTCCTCTTGGTTGTAATCCAATAAGAATAGTATTTGAAAAGTCTAAATGATTTTCAATAAGTTGACAGGCCAAACGATGAAGAATGATGTTTACTTCTTTTGCAGTAAGCAATACTTTTTGACTCATTTTTTGTAGTGTTGGTTCAGCAAATTTAAAAATTTATTTTTCTATTATAAGCCTTTTCTGTAAAAATAAAGCCGATTCATTAACTGAATCGGCTTTAATATTAAATTGTATACATTTTCTTTCTTAATTCTTTAATCTTATCGTCTTCCAAATACTCATCGAAAGTGGTATATCTATCAATTACACCATTTGGAGTAATTTCAACTACTCTATTTGCTAATGTTTGTGCAAACTCATGATCATGTGTTGTAAACAAGATAGAACCTTTAAAGTTTTTTAACGAATTGTTAAACGCAGTAATAGACTCTAAATCTAAGTGATTTGTTGGTTCGTCTAACATTAATACGTTTGCTCTTTGCATCATCATTCTCGATAACATACAACGTACTTTTTCTCCTCCAGAAAGAACATTACATTTTTTTAAGGCTTCTTCTCCAGAAAAAATCATTTTACCTAAGAATCCACGAACATAAACTTCATCACGCTCTTCTTCTGTTTTTACATACTGACGTAACCAGTCTACTAAGTTTAAATCGCTTGTAAAGAAATCGTGGTTTTCACTTGGTAAATACGACTGATTTGTAGTAATTCCCCAATCAAAAGTACCAGAATCTGCTTTTAAGTTATTATTTAGAATTTCGTAAAAAGCGGTTGTAGCTCTAGAATCTCTTGAAAAAATTACAACTTTGTCTCCTTTTGCCATATTAAGATCCACATTCTTAAATAACGTTTCTCCTTCTATACTTGCACTTAAACCTTCAACATTTAAAATTTGATCTCCAGCTTCTCGCTCTGTTTCAAAAATAATTGCAGGATATCTTCTACTAGATGGTTTTATTTCATCCAAGTTTAATTTTTCAATCATTTTCTTACGAGATGTTGCTTGTTTAGACTTTGCAACATTGGCACTAAAACGACGAATAAACTCTTCTAGTTCTGCTTTTTTCTCTTCTGCTTTCTTATTTTGTTGTGCTTTTTGTTTTGCCGCTAATTGACTTGATTCGTACCAGAAAGTATAATTACCTGAATAGTGGTTAATTTTACTAAAGTCAATATCCGAAACATGTGTACAAACTGCATCTAAAAAGTGACGGTCATGCGAAACTACTAAAACTGTATTTTCATAGTTAGCTAAGAAATTTTCTAACCAAGAGATAGTTTCAAAATCTAAATCATTGGTAGGTTCATCCATAATTAGAACATCTGGATTACCAAATAAAGCTTGTGCTAATAAAACACGTACTTTCATTTTTCCTTCCAAATCTCCCATTAAATTATAATGTAACTCTGCAGAAATACCTAAGTTAGATAACATAGAACCTGCATCACTTTCGGCATTCCAACCGTTCATTTCGTCAAATTGTAATTGCAACTCGCCTATTCTATCTGCATTTTCATCTTTATAGTCAAGATACAAAGCATCCATTTCTGTTTTTACAGCATGTAATACTTTATTACCCATTAAAATTGTGTCTAGAACTGTATGATCATCGAACATATTGTGGTTTTGGTTTAAAACCGACATACGTTTTCCTGGTTCTAAGAAAACTCTACCAGAAGTAGGGTCTATTTCTCCAGAAAGGATTTTTAAAAAGGTAGATTTTCCTGCACCATTTGCTCCTATTATTCCGTAGCAATTTCCTTGAGTGAAAGTAACATTTACTTCATCAAACAAAATACGCTTACCAAATTGAACAGATAAATTTGAAACTGTTAACATTCTAAGTGTTTTTTATAAAATTGTTGCAAAAGTAAGCATTCGTGTTCAGTTTTAAGTAAACTTTTTAAGTTTATTACTATTCTACGCAATGCAAATAATTAATAAAGTAATTTTCTGGTGTATAGGTTTGTTTTAACACCTCCGATTTTATCTCTTTTTTAATCACAAAATCTTTAGTTTCACTAGAAAACTGAACTCTCATTAATGTTATTGGAGATTTTTTTAGTTCCTCATAATTATCTTTCGAAAACAAAAAATAACCATCTAATATTCTTATGTTTTCTTTAGCTACATCGTTAAATGTTAATGTGCTACAAACTTCATCAGTTGCGCTAAGTAACGTAACTATTTTTCCGTTTGCTAATTGAAATACAATACGAGATTTTTTATCTAAACAACTTGCAGTTATAAAACCATTATTTTTTTGAAGTAACTGAAAAAATAATGTTGGCACGCCATTATTATTAATTAATGTAAATTGAATAAAATCTTTAGCGTTGCCAAAAACTCTTTCATAGATTAATTTTTCAGGCATAACTTTTACAAAAGTAGAATCTGTTTTTTCTTCAAAATCATACACACAATTTTTTGCTTGTGAAAACATTAAAACTGGAAAAAGTACTAGTATAAATAAAATGGATCTCATTATTTTTAAATTTTGGTGCAAATTAAAACTATTTTTTGGTTTTCTATATTGGTTGTAAAAAAAGCAAATACTGTACCACCATCTTTAATTTTGTATTTACTTCGAAGTTCTTCTACCTTCATAGGAAAATTTCGCGTGGATACATTCATTTTTTGGCCAATTATATTCTCTTTCAATTCTTTCTTTTGATAAGGAATCTCTTTTACAATTTTAAAACGTCTTCCTGCAAAATCAATAAGCTCTTCAGAAGTATATAAATGTGAATGTTGGTGTAACTTATTTATATTGTAGTTTTGGGAAACCGCATTAAAATTACCCGATTTTAAAATTGCAGCATTGGGTTCGTATAAATACTTATTTGGCATTCCAAAAGTGGCTTCATAATTTTTTCCCAAAGTAGAAGTAAAAACAATTGTTTTTTCTTTTACTAAATTAACAGAAGTAAGTGTGATTTCACTTGTATAATCTTTCTCTAATTGCCAAAGCAATTCTTTTACTTCATTTTCTAATGCAATAATGTATATGCTTTTGACAAATTTTAACTCTAATAAACCCGCTTGAATATCTAAAATTGGTGCGGTTTTAATTAAAATGTTATTTGAAAAAGTAAAATATTTATTTAAATTTTCAGGAACGTTTGGCTCGCAATCGTTCAGCATAAATACTTTTCCTTTTACGTCACTTCTTCTTGATGGATCAATGTAAATCCAATCAAAATTTTGGCTATTATTATCTAATATGGCATTACTATCGCCTGAAACACAAGTAATATTGTTTCGGCCTAACTCTTTAAAATTATGTGCAACAATATTGGATAATTCTGTGTTAATCTCACAATGTGTAATTGTTTTTACGGTCATTGAAAAATAATAATCGTCTACACCAAAACCGCCTGTTAAGTCAATTAAAGAATCTCCTGAAACAAGTGACGCTTTATAAGCTGCTGTTTTTTCAGAGGAAGTTTGCTCTACAGAAATTTTTGAAGGATAAATTATATTTTGGGCAGCAAACCAAGTTGGCAACTTCTCTTTGGCTTTTTGTTTTGCAATAATTTGATTAATAATTTGAATATAATCTAAACTTAGAAACGGATTTTTCTTTAAAGCAAGTTCAGAAGCGTTACTTTCTAAATGAGAAGCAATAAACTCTTGCACTTCTGGCTGAAGTAATTCGGATATTTTCAAAACCTAAATATCTTTAGTTAAAGCTTTTATTAACTTATTATCAGGCAAAAACTCTTTACCAATAACTTTTAAAACCGTATAAACCGGAACCGCAATTATCATTCCTACAATTCCAAATAACACACCCGAGCTTAAAATAACCAAGAAAATTTCTAATGGATGTGATTTTGTGCTTTTAGAAAAAATTATAGGTTGGTTTATATTATTATCTATTAATTGTACTAAAAACATTCCTATTAATACATAAAAAGTAGTAGGTAAAGTTTCGTGAATAAAGTCTGCATTTATACCGCTAATCATAATTAATATAGATGCAACTAACATTGCAAATAAAGGACCTACGTATGGAATTACATTTAAAATTGCACAAAGCAACGCAATGATAAATACATTTTCGACACCAAAAATTAAAAACACAATTGCGTTTAAAATAAAGATTATAAATAATTGCAGAAAAAGACCAATAAAATAACGCGTTAATAAGTCTTTAATTTTTTCTATAGAAGTAAGAATTTTACTTTTTTGGTTTGTAGGTAAAACAGCCGTAAAACCGTTAAAAAAATGAGCTCTATCTTTTAACAAAAAGAAAGAAATAAAGAAAACAGAAGCTAAAGCCATTCCAAAATTTCCAACAGCACTAACAATACTATTTAAAAAAGTTGACACATAATTAATACTAAAAGTAGAACTTATGTTTGAACTTTCTACCAACTTTAAAATATCAATATTATGTTGGCTTAAAAACACATTAATTTGAAGCAATAAACGATTGTAATTTTCTTCTAAAGAATTAATATCTAAAAGAGATAAGTTTTCTCCTTGTTTTATGATAAGTGGCACAAAAAGCAATACAAAACCAACAATTAACAGTAAAAACAATAGTAAAGTGGCAATTACTGCAAGTGTGTTTTTAAATTTTAATTTAGTCTTTAAAAATAGAACAACAGGGTTTGCAATTAATGAAAACACTATTGCTAATAAAACATAAACTATAATAGTGCTCAATTTATAAAATAATAATAGCAGTAAAAATAAGCCTACTAAAATTCCAATTATTTTTAAAACACTTAATATAAAATTTTTAGATGTCATAAAGCAAATTTAGCAAAAATTATCAATTAACTAACTCGATATTTTTTGAACTTTTAAATTAGATACATTTGCTATCTTTAACAAAAAAGATAAAAACAATATAGTTAACAAATACTATATTTGTACTTCAATATACACAAAATGAAAAAAATAATATTTACTAAAAAAGCACCTGCACCAATAGGACCATACAACCAAGCCGTTTTAGTTAACAACACATTATATACTTCTGGGCAAATTGCTATTCATCCAGAAACAAACGAATTGGTTTTAGATACTATTGAAAATGAAACCAAACAAGTTATGGAAAACATGAAAGCAGTTTTAGAAGCGGCTGACATGAACTTTGCTGATGTTTTTAAAGCAACAATCTTTATTAGTGACATGAATAATTTTGCTAGAATAAATACTGTTTACGGCGCTTATTTTGACGAAAAAACAGCTCCAGCAAGAGAAACAGTTGAAGTGGCTTGTTTACCTAAAAATGTAAACGTAGAAATTTCTATGCTTGCTAGTAAATAGTTAAATAATATTTTTTAAATAAAAAATATTATATTTTAGGAGCTTTAAATACAACTAATACACATCCCAAATGATTTACTTTGACGAACAATTACATAAAATACAAGAAGTTAGAACATTACATGCAATTGCAGAAACAGATTTCCCTATTTGTGTTTCCCAAGAGGATGCCTATAAATTACAACCGTTACAAAAATATTTTAAAATGCACTTTGAGGTTGGTAATTGTCATGGTCATAAATTTTCTCAAGTAACAAATATAAATCATTCAAAACCAGTAACTAGCATAGGTAATATTGAAAGAACATTAATATTTCCTCATGCTATAACAAATCATCTACATCTTATGTGGAAAGAAAAAAGGAAATACAAATATTCATTTGCTGGCTTAGTAACTTTAGAAAGGAAAAATATTATTGAAAACTGGATTAAAACTAAAATTAACAACAAAAACTATAAATTACCAGATTCAGACACACCAAATAAAAGTTTCATAAACAAAATAAAAGCACTTTTAAATATTCAAGAAAATAATATTAAACAATATGGCAAATTTTATTTTTGGGCTTCTTCTAGAGGTAGAAGTTTTCCAATTAAAACTTGGGATGTTGAATATTATAATTTTTTAGTCAATTCTGAATTTGTACTATGTCCTTCAGGTGACTTTGTATGGTCTTATCGTTTTTTTGAATCAATATTGTGTGGTGCAATTCCTGTTATAGAAGAGTATTGTGATGTATACTCAGGTTTCAAATTTAAATACATGAGCGATAATCCGAATGACCTTGTTTGGAATAAAGAAGATATTGAGCACAATTATAATTTGTGCCTTAAAAGAATAACAATTTCAGAAGAAGAAATATTGCTGGAGTTAGCAAAATTTAAAAACAACTAAAAGCTAGTACTAAAAGCTTGATAAAAGAAAAACTGGGCATAACAGCACCTACAAGAAATCTGCTAAATTCACGTTTACATTTCGTAAGAAATTTTATCTTTAATCTAAAATAATTAGTTCCGAAGTTCGCAAGCTTACAAAGCGGCGAAACGTTAACCGCAATGCGTGAATCCAAGAAGAAGCGAAAACGAAACTCTACAAAAATAGAAAAATGAATAAATGGGAAATTGCATTTTGGTGTTGTTTAACACTTTTGGTTATGGTGTCAGTTTTTTCAGCTTACTCAATTATTGACCAAGCTTACACCTTAACATATCACAAAGTAAGTTACGAAGACACAGAAAAAGACCTTGAAAAGCTTATGGAAATCATTAATAAAACCGACTTGACTAAAAAGCAAATAGAAACCGAACTAAAAGACCATAGTCATTCTGAATTTATGAACTTTAATTCGGACACTATTTCGCTTAATCGAGTTTTACTTATATTCGAGAATGACAAACTAAAATTAGTAACGAAACAATGGTAAGACAAGAAAGCCAACCGCATAACTGCGGTTTGCATAAATGGCGAAATATGTGGTAAATTAACATTTATCTTTCGCAAGAAATTTTATCTTAGTGAAAAATATTTGGTTACGAAGTTCACCACTACTTGAAGCCGAAAAATGTTGTAGACAATACGAAAAACGATATTCCGAAACATATTTACAATCTTAATTTTGATTTTTTTTGCTAAACTGCAAAAGTGGAAACTAAAATTGAGCAGCAAAAAACGAAAATAATTGCGTCGGAATTTCCTCAACAAATAGGTTTTGTAAATAACTTTGAAAAAATATTTTAAGTATTACAAACCAAAAAGTAATAAATTTAAAAACCCTTTCAGAAATTAGATCTACATTTCTAGAAAATTATTTTATAAAACTATATCTAATTATTCAATAATAATTAAAACTACCTCGTAAACACCAAAGTATTTCCTTTAGACAAATTTGCATCAAAAGCATACCCCTCGTAATTAAATTGTTTCAAATCATCAATAGTTTCTGCATCAGTATCAATAATATAACGAACCATTAATCCTCTAGCCTTTTTAGCAAAAAAACTAATCATTTTTAACTTTCCATCTTTATAATCTTTAAATTCTGGTGTAATTACAGGAACTTTTAAAGTCTTTGTGTCAATTGCGCTAAAATATTCGTTGCTAGCTAAATTAATAAACAATTCGTCTTTAGAAAGCTCTTCATTAAGCTTTTTTGTTATATTTT
>Ga0208305_10000733_pt1 | contig 15953 bp, 11 predicted proteins | sample ColrivemetaGS741_FD_187605 | JGI IMG/M metagenome (GOLD analysis project Ga0208305, IMG submission 187605) | Estuarine microbial communities from the Columbia River estuary - Flood tide ETM metaG S.741 (SPAdes) (version 2) | ecosystem: Environmental > Aquatic > Marine > Intertidal zone >... | reverse complement strand
TTGGCCCATATAAGTGAATTTCTTCATTTGGCCAATAAGCTCTAATATCACTCCATTTTTTTACAGAACTGTTTGGTTCCCAAAGTTTTTTAAGTTCTTCTGTAGTCATACTCTTAGCCCAAGTATTTTTTTTGTTTACCACAACAGTAATACCATCAAGAGCAACTGTTAGTTTAATGTATTCAATTCCGTTTTCTTTACAAAGTTCAATCTCTTTACCTTTAATCTCTCTTGAAGCATCACTAATATCAATAACCCCAGTAGCGAATTTTTTAAAACCACCACCTGTTCCAGATTCACCAACAGTTACTTTTACTTTAGGTTCAATAGCTAAAAATTCTTCAGCTACTGCCTCAGAAACTGGGTAAACAGTTCCCGAACCATCAATTGAAATTGACCCTGTTAATTCAGCTGTTTTTTCTCCTTTTTTTTCTCCACATGAGCCCATTGCTAAAGCTATGGACATAATAATTACTAATTTTTTCATCTTTATATTCTTTAATTTATTTTGCAAAGGAATGATTTGATTGTTAAGTTTAAGTTAACTGAAAATTATTTGTTTAATATTGATTTCTTTACGTTTATTTGACTATAATTTAAATTCAGCATTTAAAAACACTAATGATTCATTATCTAAAGTTGAATTATCAAAACTAAACCCTTGATAGTTTAAGGCGAATTTCAATCCTTTTACAGGAGCATATTGAATACCAGCAATTAGTTGATTTCCATCTTTTGAATTGTTCCAAGCAGTTGTATCACCAACTAAAGTATTTGAGCTTAACTGATCAAAACGGCCAAATACTTCAACCTTTTTATTAATAACATAGGTTGAATAAACCGAAAAGCCATCTAAATCATGATTATCAATTGGACTAGAGTATTTCTTTCCATTTTGTAACTTATTAAATTCAGCTCCCAATCTCCAGTTTGAAATTTCATAACCAGCAAATAATGCAACTGAAGTTAAAGCTTCTGAAGATGCTGAATTTTGGGTGTCTACATAAATTTTAGTCGTTAAACCATCTATTGGAGTAAAGACCAAACTTCCACCAAATTTTTGATACCCATCAGCATCTTGTAATTTTTTATAGCCTTCTCCATTAGCAATTACAATATTTGCTTTTAAGTTTTTGCTTAATGAAAATTCTGCATTTAAACCTAAATCAGCGCTGCTTCCAAAGCCGTGTTCATCCATAAAAGATTTAAATGTATAACGGTAACCCCAAAAATTTTCTTGATCATTAAATTGTTTCATACCTATTAAACCCATACTTAATTTTACGCCATTAGCTACTTTCCAATCTAATTGAGCGGTTTTTAAAAAAGCTGTATATTCACTTCCTCCACTATTACTGCCAACATCAAAAGTAACTTTTGCAGAAATATCTTTACTAAAATCATATTTGTAGCCTAGATAAGAACGCGTTAATTCAAAAGCGCTGGTTTTTGTTGCATTATTTGTAAAATCTGCGTGATAATTCCAAAATACTTTGAACTGAACATCTCCACTAGGTTTAAAATCTTCATTAGTATTTTGAGAAAAGGAAGCAATAGATACAAGTAAAATGCTTAAAAATAATAGTTGTTTTTTCATTAGATATTGTTTTAGTTCTTAATTTAAGAGAACATTATTTTAAATTTAAAATTGTTTTTACTGTTGCAAATAACTTGACTTCATGTTAATATACAGTTAAGAGGATGTTATTTTATAAATAAAAATTTATTTATAAGTTGACTTTTCATTCAAAAATAAGTATTTAAAAATATGAAAAACGAATTAAAAATTCCCAATTCTAGCATCTTCATTTGAAAGGTGTAAAAAAGTTTATTTTGTTAATAATAGTTATAAATAAAGTAATTTGAAATTTATGAATTGTGCATAAATTTAAGTGGAAAAATTGTTTTATAATTTAAATATGTCATAAATTTACTTTATCGACTGTTTTTATTTAATTCTTCAAGAAAAAATAACTTTGTAAAAAAACTACTTATTTTACTAATATTATCTACATTTTTTTATAAAAAAGAGTACTTTTTTTAGTAAAATTTATGTACATAATTAACCAAGAAGCCTTTATTAAATGACAAGAATTATTAGTATAAATGACAAAGTTTATTAGTATAAACAGTTGGGTGCAATTATTATTTGAGACCCATTGGTGAAAGTACCCATAACTCCTAAAGGTATTAAAATAAGGTTTTGCTTTTTTTAATATAAAAATTGCTTATATCAAACAAATGTCAGTCAATTATTTTTGGGAATAATTCAGCACTAAATAAAATTAAAAAAGAAAGAAGTAGCGCTAGAGACAAAAGGAACAAGTAAAAAAATCACTTATCTTTGAATTAATTAACTAAATGCTTTCTTAGGAAAATTATAAATATATTTGATGGCTTTCATCCGAAAGGATAAAAATAGAATTAAATCAAAAATTAAATTTCCCATAATAAATTAAGTAATGATTCAAATTTACAATAGATTGAAAAACTTAAAAAATAATAAATATTATATAATAATTATAATATTTATTATTCTAATGTTGTTGCCTAGTTTCGCAATGATAATTTTTTCAGATGATTCTATTGTGAAATCACCACTAAAAAAACTTTTTTTCCCAATATTCTCAATTTCTTTTATTCTTTTGTTTATCGCTCTCGTTAGAACAAAAGTATTATTAATTCTTTTTATCCCTATTTTCATATTTTCTTTTATTGAGATTTATACAATTATTAATCTCAAATCACCAACATCTAGCGGGACATTTGCTGCAGTCATAAATACCCATTGGCATGAAGCAACCGAGATATTATCAACCAATTGGATGGCAATAGTGCTCCTATCTATTTCACTTCCTATTTACATTTTTATCTCAATAAAATTCCCCTTTAAGTTTAAACTTCCTTTTAAAATCAAGTTAGGCCTAATTGCTACCTTTCTTATTGTGCAAATTTCAATAGTGGGTCGAGACGTGTTTATTGCCTATCAAATAAAGGGTGATAGAACTAGTTTAAAAAATACCGTAGAGTATTTCTATCTTGTTAAGTTAAATAAAACTTTTCCAATTAATTTGTATTTTAGTTTAACCCAATATGCTAAAGGCAAAGAGATGTTGAATCATTATAATAGCGAAGTATTAGATTTCTCCTTTGGCGCAAAAGTGGAATCAGTAATTAATGAAAGAGAAATATATGTTGTCGTAATAGGTGAAACCGCTAGAAGAAAAAATTTCTCCTTGTATGGGTACAACAAAAAAACAAATCCTTTTTTGGAAAAACAAAGTAATTTAATTTGTTTTAACAATACTACAAGCTCAGCTAATTTAACTTCAATAGCCTATCCCCAATTTATCACAAGAGCAACCCCAGAAAATTACCATTTAGCATTTAAAGAACCCTCTATATCTATAGCATTTAAGGAAGCAGGTTTTAAAACATTTTATATCTCTAATCAAATGATAGGACAAGGAAGTGTATATGGCCTCTATACCCAAGAAGCAGATTCTATAATAGCCTTAAATTCATCATCTGATATGCTAACGAATGACGCTACTGTGTTACCTTATTTTAATAAAATTATTGATAACAAAGAAAATGATAAAATATTAATAATCATCCATTCTATGGGGAGTCATTTTCGTTACAATTTGAGGCACACAGATGAGTTTAGTATATTCACCCCTACTTTGTCAAATTCATTCTCTCTGACTTCTCTAAATCTGAATAATAAAGAAGTCTTAACAAACTCATATGATAACTCTATTCTTTTTACAGATTATTTCTTATCTCAATTAATTCGTTCACTTGAGGAACAGCAAGCATTATCTACTCTTTTATATGCATCAGACCATGGTGAAAATCTTTTCGACGACAATGAAATTTTATTTGGGCATGGCTCATCGAAACCAACAAAATACGAATTAGAAATTCCATTTATAATTTGGTATTCTGATAGTTATAAAAACTATTTCGAATCAAAAATTAAATGTTTGGAGAGCAACATTGAAAGCCCTATTTCAACTCCCAACTTTTTTCACACAGCAATAGATTTAGCCAATATAACAATAGATAAAGAATCGGATATGCTAAGTGTTTCTAGTCCATTTTTTGTACCTTCAGAAAAAAGAGGAGTTTTAACACCCGACTACAAGATATTTTACTATTAAAATTGGGAATTAATTTACTTAATCAAAAAAAATCCTATTTCTAATAGATTTAGAAATAGGATTTTTTTTGTTTTTATAATTATGAAAATTAGTATTTAATAGTTTATTCCCCCATTTTAGCCCAACTATCTCTTAATGGTACAGTTCTATTAAATACTAATTTATCATTTGTAGTATCCTTATCAACACAAAAATAACCTAAACGTTGAAATTGAAATCGATCTAACACATTTGCAGTTTTCAAACTTGGCTCAACAAAAGCTTCTATAATAGTTAAGGATTCCGGATTTAAAAATTCTTTAAAATTTGTATCTTTATAACTATCAGGAGCTTCATCAGTAAATAATCTATCATACACTCTAACTTCAGCTTTTATGGCGTGTTTAATTGAAACCCAATGCAAGGTTCCTTTTACTTTTCGTTTACTAGCTTCAGTTCCACTTCCACTTAAAGAATTTTCATCATAGGTGCAATGAATTTCTGTGATATTACCAGTTTCATCCTTCACAACAGATTCACCTTTAATAATATAGGCGTTTTTTAAGCGCACTTCTCTTCCTAAAGAAAGACGGAAGAATTTTTTATTAGCATCTTCTTTAAAATCTTCCTGCTCAATATATATTTCTTTACTAAAAGGAACCTCTCTAAATCCTGCACTTTCATCTTCTTGGTTATTTTCAGCAGTTAACCATTCTTCTTTTCCTTCAGGATAATTGGTAATAACCAATTTAACAGGATTTAAAACCGCCATTACTCTTGGCGCAGTTTTATTTAAATGATCTTTAATGCAAAATTCCAACAATGCAACATCGGTAACATTATCTCTTTTTGCAATTCCAGCTATTTCACTAAAATTTCTAATAGATTCTGGAGAATAACCTCTTCTACGCAAACCTGAAATTGTAGGCATTCGTGGATCGTCCCAACCAGTAACAATTTTCTCTTCAACCAATTGTAGTAATTTACGTTTGCTCATTACCGTATAACTTAAATTTCTACGGGCAAATTCACGTTGTTTAGGTCTTAATTTTTCAGAATCAAAAACTTGATCTACATACCAATCATACAAATCTCTATGGCTTTTAAACTCAAGTGTACAAATAGAGTGCGAAATTTGTTCTAAATAATCAGATTCACCGTGCGTCCAGTCGTACATTGGGTAAATACACCAATCGTTTCCAGTTCTATGGTGATGTCTTTTTAAAATTCTGTACATAATTGGGTCGCGCATATGCATATTGGTATGTTTCATATCAATTTTTGCGCGCAACACATGAGAACCTTCTTCAAATTCACCATTTTTCATTTTCAAAAACAGTTCTAAATTCTCTTCAATACTTCTGTTTCTATTCGGGCTATCAGTTCCTGGTTCGGTAGGTGTCCCTTTTTGAGTTGCCATTTGTTCAGAAGTTTGATTATCAACATAGGCTTTTCCTTCTTTAATAAACTCAAGAGCCCAATCATATAATTGTTGAAAATAATCTGAAGAATACAATACTTTATCCCATTTAAAACCTAACCATTGCACATCGTGCTGAATAGAATCTACATATTCTTGCTCTTCTTTTGCTGGGTTTGTATCATCAAAACGCAAATTAACTGGCGAATTGTACTTTAAACCCAAACCAAAATTCAAGCAAATTGATGCTGCATGACCAATGTGTAAATATCCGTTTGGTTCTGGCGGAAATCTAAATCGTAGCTTTTCCTTTGGTAATCCGTTTGCTAAATCTTCCTCAATAATTTGCTCTAAAAAATTCAGCGATTTTTTTTCTTCACTCATAATTTCAATAATAAGCCACAAAAATATTGATTTTTTTCGGCAAACAAGCAAAAAAAAGGACTCAGGTCAATTAAACACATTAAATTGATGCTAATTTTGGCTTTCTCTTTGGTTTGGACTTTCACTACTCGCTTTTTGTGAAGAAAAAAACAACAAAAAAGAGCAAAAGCAAATCATCCAATTCTTAACGCATTTGAAGTTATTCACTAATTATAATCCATAATTTGTAATTCATAATTGTTTGCTCGTAATTTGTAATTCGTAATTCAAACTTAAAATGGGCACAATAAAAGTTACTAATATTAGAATATTTGCTTACCACGGCTGTTTGGTAGAAGAAGGTAAAATTGGTTCAGATTATAGAGTTGATTTAACCATTAAAGCTGACCTCTCTAAAAGTGCAATAACTGATAATTTGGATGATACTGTAGATTATGTGCATTTAAATAAAATAGTAAAACAAGAAATGGCCATACGTTCTAAGCTACTTGAAGAAGTTGCTAAGCGAATATTAGATAGAATTTTAAATGAAATTTCTATGGTAAATAAGGCAAAAGTGGCGGTTTCAAAATTAAACCCACCAATTGGTGGGAATGTTGCAATGGTAACTATTAAAATGTGTAAAAAGAGAAGTTAATTTTATGGTTAAAAAGTTAATTTTTGAAGCAAATAAACAATACTCTAAAAAAAACTTGCCAACTTATTAAAATTACTTAAATTTGCAATCCAAATAAGGCGTCGTGGCCGAGTGGCTAGGCTGGGCTCTGCAAAAGCTCCTACAGCGGTTCGAATCCGCTCGATGCCTCAAAAAAAACCTAAGCATATGCTTAGGTTTTTTTGATTTCTTTAACATAAAGTTACTTATAAAATAACGTATCTTTGTGAAATTAAAAATTTAACTGAAAACGAAATAGTACAGAGGATTTGGTTAGTTTTTTAAAAATATTTAATTTTTAGTATGACAATTTACCCTATAGAAACTGGTAACTTTAAGTTAGATGGAGGAGCCATGTTTGGAGTAGTCCCTAAAGTAATTTGGCAACGGACAAACCCTGCAGATTCAAATAATTTAATTGATATGAGTTTGAGAACCATGCTTATTGAAGATGGAAACAGACTTATTTTAATTGATACAGGAACAGGAAATAAACAATCCGACAAATTTTTTAGCTATTATTACTTTTTTGGAAATTTTTCTTTAGATACTTCATTAGCAAAATACGGATTTCATAGAGATGATATTACGGATGTTTTTTTAACGCATTTACATTTCGACCATTGTGGTGGTGCAATTCAATGGAATAAAGATAGAACAGGCTACGAGCCTGCTTTTAAAAATGCGAAGTTTTGGAGTAATAAAAATCATTGGCAATGGGCTGTCGAACCAAATATTAGAGAAAAAGCATCTTTTTTAAATGAAAATATCAATCCAATTGAAGAAAGCGGGCAATTAAATTTTGTCAATCTTCAAAATAGTGATTTTGCACAAAATACCGAATTAGGTTTTGATGTTTTATTTGCAGATGGACATACTGAAAAACAAATGATTCCACACATTCATTATAAAGATAAAACCATTGTTTTTATGGCAGATTTATTGCCAACAGTTGGTCATATTCCTTTACCATACGTTATGGGTTATGACACAAGGCCTTTATTAACGATGGATGAAAAAGCGAAATTTTTAAATAAAGCAGCAGATAATAATTATCTATTGTTTTTAGAACACGATGCAACCAATGAATTGTGCACCGTAAAACATACCGAAAAAGGAGTGCGATTAAACGAAACATATAAATTTAACGAAGTTTTTAATAAATAATAATAGTAATGAGAATATTTAAATACACGTCTTTGGTAGCGATAGCTACACTAACGTTAGCAAGTTGTAGTTCTGTTAAAAATATGGCAGTTCCAACTATGGACACAGCTGTAAACATAACATCAGCTAAATTAGGAACAGTAACAGAAGAGCAATCTAAACATTGGGCACATGCAGATTTAGCTACAGACACTATTCCAGGAATGAGCTTAGAAAAAGCCTATGAATTTTTAGAAGGAAAAAAAGGAACTACAGTAATTGTTGGTGTAGTTGATTCAGGTATTGATATTGAACATGAAGATTTAAAAGATGTTCTTTGGATGAATACAAAAGAAATTGCAGGAAATGGAATTGATGATGATAAGAATGGATATATTGATGATATTTATGGATGGAATTTTTTAGGAGGAAATGGTGTTGCTGCTCCAGAACAGTTAGAAATAACAAGAATTGTTGCTAAACTAAATCCTCGTTTTGAAGGAAAAACAATTGAAGAAATTAGTACTGAAGATAAAGCAGATTTTGAAAAATATCAAGAATACGTAAAAGCATATGAAGCTTCTGGTTCAAGACATTTTTCTACTTTAGAGCGTTTAGTAGAAATAGAAAAAACTTTTAATGCAGTAAAAAAACACATTGGAAAAAGTACACTATCTTTAAATGATTTAAATGCAATTCAAACTGAAGACGAAACATTAAAAGGTCAAGTACAAGGTTTAACTGCACTTTATGGAAGAGGTTTAGATGAAGAACAATTTAATGAGTATTATGAAACTCAAAAGAAAAATAAAAATTACGATTTTACTTTTGATGGTAGAGCAATAGTAGGTGATAACCCTGAAGATATAAATGATGTAGTGTATGGTAACGGAAATGTGATTGGTTCAAAAGATGAAGAATCTCACGGAACACACGTTGCCGGTATTATTTTAGCTACAAGAAATAATGGAGTTGGAATGAATGGTGTTGCAACAAACGCAAAATTAATGTCAGTTAGAGCGGTGCCAGATGGTGACGAACGTGACAAAGATGTTGCTTTGGCAATTCGTTATGCAGTTGATAATGGAGCGAAAGTTATTAATATGAGTTTTGGTAAAAATTATTCTCCTAACAAAGAATGGGTTTTTGATGCTTTTAAATATGCTGAAAAACACGATGTATTATTAGTACATGCTGCAGGAAATGATAGTAAAGATATTGATGTTAAACCAAACTGGCCAAATGATTCTGCAGATAAAGTAGTTGAATATGTTGACAATGTATTAACAGTGGGAGCAATGAGTTTAAATCATGATGAAAATTTACCATCAAATTTTTCTAACTATGGAAAAACAAATGTAGATGTTTTTGCTCCTGGAGTTCAAATTTACTCTACAGTTCCTAAAAACGAATATGCAAAATACAATGGTACTTCAATGGCTTCACCAGAAGTTGCTGGTGTTGCTGCTTTGGTAAGATCTTACTATCCTCAATTATCTGCAAGCCAAGTAAAACATATTATTATGAATTCAGGAACTAAAATTGATATGGAAGTATTAGTACCTGGTGAAAAAGGTAAAAAAGCATATTTTTCAGCATTATCAATTTCAGGAAAAGTAGCAAATGCATACAATGCGTTGCTATTAGCTGATAAAATGGTAAACGGTAAATAAAAAATATAATTTTCTGTTAAAAAGCACACTCTAAAAGAGTGTGCTTTTTTTGTTTTAGAAGATATCTTATATTGCATAGTTGAAATTCATCAAATAATGAGAAAAATATTGATTTTACTTTTTTTTGCAACTTTTATTGTAGTATCTGCACAAAATAACACATCTTATTGGCAACAACATGTGAATTACACTATGGATGTTGATATTGATGTGAAAAATTATCAATATAAAGGAATTCAAAAGGTAGAATACACTAATAATTCACCAAATGAACTTTATAAAGTGTTTTATCATTTATTTTTTAATGCTTTTCAACCAGATAGCGAAATGGATGCTCACCTTCAAAATATTCCAGATCCAGATTTTAGGATGGTAAATAATTTAGGAACAAAACAAAACCCTAAATTCGAAAGTAGAATTGCAAAGTTAAAACCAAATGAAATTGGATTTTTAAATGTTATTTCGTTAAAACAAAACGGAATAATTGTAAAATATTCTACTAAAGGAACAATTTTAGAAGTTCATTTAAATGAATCTATTAAGCCAGGAGAAACAACAACTTTCGATTTAGTTTTTGAAGGTCAGATACCAGTTCTTATAAGAAGAGCAGGTAGAAATAATGAAGATGGAGTTGCCTTATCAATGGCGCAATGGTATCCGAAAATTGCAGAATATGATTTTGAAGGTTGGCATGCAGATTCTTATATAGCACGTGAATTTTATGGGGTTTGGGGAAATTTTGATGTAACACTTCATATTGATAAAAATTATACAGTTGGCGGTACAGGGTATCTTCAAAACCCTCAGGAGATTGGACATGGATATGAAGATAAGTCTAAAAAAGTGGTTATTAAAAAGGATAAAAAATTATCTTGGCATTTTATAGCGCCCATGGTTCATGATTTTTCTTTTGCCGCAGATTCTAATTTTGCACATGATATTGTAAAAACTGAACAAGGAACTGAACTTCATTTTTTATATAAAAATATTGAAAAATACCGAAACGCTTGGAAAGAAGTACAGGCTTTAACAGTAAAAGCATTAAATTATTATAATAAGAATATAGGTGAATATCCTTACAGGCAATATTCTGTAATTCAAGCAGGAGATGGAGGAATGGAGTATGCAATGAGTACTTTTATTTTGGGAGGAGTAACATTAAATAGTATTAGGGGAACAATTTTTCACGAGTTGGCTCATTCTTGGTTTCAACATGTTTTAGCAACAAATGAAAGTAAACATTCCTGGTTGGATGAAGGCTTTACAACCTATATTTCTACATTAGCTTCTAATGAAATTATAAGAGGTGAAAAAAAAGTAAATTATAGTAATGACTACTATGATTATTTTTATGCTGTTAAATATGGATTAGAAGAACCTTTAACTACACATGCGGACAGGTTTAATACAAATGCAGGTTTTAGCATTGGAAGTTACACTAAAGGAAGCATGTTCTTATCTCAGTTAAATTATATTATTGGAGAAGAAAACACACAAGAAACCATAAAGAAATATTACTCCAATTTTAAATTTAAGCACCCAACTCCTAATAATTTCAAACGAACTGCTGAAATTGTTTCAGGGCTAAATTTAGAATGGTATTTGAATGAATGGATAGAAACAACTCACACTATTGATTATGCAATTTCAAAGGTTGAAAAGAGTAATATTACACTAGCAAGAGTTGGACAAATGCCAATGCCAATTGATATAACGGTTACTTATACTGATGGAACGTCAGAGAATTTTAATATTCCATTAAGCATGATGCAAGGTAATAAGCCTACAAACTCAAAGGTTTTAAAAGATTGGGCTTGGGCTTACCCAACATATACTTTTTCTGTTTCAAAGAAAATAAACACCGTTGAAATTGACCCGTCAGGTTTAATGGCCGATGTTGATAGGTCTAACAATATATTTGCAAACAAATAATCAAAATTAAACAATAAAAGGTATTATATTCACAACAAACAGTGTGTATTTGTAAATAAATGGTAATTTATTTGGAAATTACAAATTTCTGTTTTATTTTCGGTGAATGTTATGAAATTTTTATCACAGAAATTGAATAAAAAAATATCAACCCCAAACTTCTATATTATGAACTCGATATCATTGATTGACAATTTTACTACAGAAAGTATTTATAGAAATGCACAAAGGAATTATAGAACATATTTAAAGCATTATCAGATAAAATGTTTAAAACCAATGACTTTTGAGGAGTTTTCTAAAAATTACATAAGTTGAGATTAATTAATTTCATATTTTTTTTACAAGGCCAACTTCACCAGATTTTAACTGAACTTTTATTCCGTGCGGATGTGTTCAAGAATTGGCTAAAATTCTTTTTACAACATTTGCAGTAAGGTCTTCTGTTTTTTGGTAGTGTTTTTGAATAATTCCAACTTTACATCTAATTGAAATGTTTCTTCTTTGGTTTTCTTGAAGTTTTTTTATTTCCATTTAAAGAGCTTTGAAATTATTTTAGATATTTCATCTAATTTTTCAATTGGTTCTAAAATTGAAGGGTTCTTTAAATCTAATTGATTTGAAATGGAATTGAAAATTTGTAGTGGATATATTATGATAAAGCTATTATTTATAAAAGTTTTGCTTAAGTCTAAATAGAATTGAGTGCTGTTTTGATGAACTGAAAAATTATTTCTATTATTTAAAACAACTATAACATTATCATCTTTTTGAATTTCTTTTGAAATAAAAACAAGATCATCCCAATTTTCAAACTCTTTAAAATCACAAGTTACTGGGTGACTCTTATTAATTTCTTGAATATAATTTAAGGTTTCAAAAGTGCCATAAAAGATAAGTTTTGATCCTGTATTTCTAGCAATGTTCCAAATTTTTATCAACCAAAATGGGAATCCAATTTCTTTTTCAGCTCTTGGGGGAATTAAAACTAAATGCCTTTTTATGGTTGCTAAAGGTTGCTTGGATTTGTAAATAAAAGTTGTTGTATTACATTTAGACAAAACCCCTTCAGTTAATTCACCTAAAAATGAATCAGAAATTTCATTTTTTGCATGTAACCCTAAAATTAAATAAGTTATTTTATGTTCTTTAACAACATTAAAAATACCATTTATCACATCAATATCATAACGTAGTAGTTCTTGTAAATGGTTATCTGATGCAGAAGCAGTTTTTGAAGCGTAACTTAATATTTTGGAAGCTTTTTTATCTGCATTTACAAAGTTAGTGGTTGTATTAACAACACTTAATGCAAATAAACCATCTTTATTTTTTTTTGTTTTAATAGTAATTCCCAAGTTTATTAATTCTTCAGCTGTTTCAATATTATTAATAGGCATCAAAATTTTTTCTTTAATAGATGTATCATCTTTATCTTCTGAAGATTCAAACAAGGCAATATTTGTTGCTCCTTTTTGGGCTACAAAAGAAGCTATTGTACAAGTAACCAAAATCATAAGGATTGTACCATTTAATACATTTTCATTTAATAACCTTATGGGCTCCCCAAATTCATCTATACTTAAAACTGTATTATAACCAATTAAAACAGCTGCAAGTGTTGCTGCGGCTTGCGCATTACTTAACCCAAAAATTAAACGCCGCTCATCTTTAGAAAATTTAAATGTTTTTTGTGTTAACCAGGCAGCAATAAACTTTGATAAAGTTGCAACAGTAATCATTATTATGGCAACTTTAATAGTTTCAAAATTTTTAAAAAATATTTTGTAATCTATCAACATTCCTACACCAATTAAGAAAAATGGAATAAAAATAGCGTTACCTACAAACTCAACTCTATTCATTAATGCTGAAGTTCTTGGAATTAATCTGTTTAATGAAAGCCCTGCTAAAAAAGCGCCAATTATTGCTTCAATTCCAGCTAATTCGGCCAAAAAAGCTCCAAAAAATACCATTGCTAAAACAAAAATGTATTGGGAAATATTATCATCTACTCTTTTAAAAAACCATCGTGTAATAATTGGGAAAACGAATATAATAAACAAGCCAAAACATAAAATTGAAATTGTTAAACGCAACCAAAATGCTGAATTAACTTCTCCAGTTGTCATACCAATAATAATAGCTAATACAAGTAATGCCAAAATATCAGTAATCATTGTGCCTCCAATAGCAACTATTACAGCAATATTTTTAGTTACACCAAGCTTGCTAATTATTGGATAAGCAATTAACGTATGTGATGCAAACATACTAGCCAATAAAACGGAAGTAATTGTTGAAAATTTTAGAATATAAATACCTACAATTATGCCAAATAGCATTGGAATAGAAAAGGTAAAAAATCCAAAAACTAAACTTTTTTTAGTGTTTTTTTTAAAATCAACTAAATCAATTTCAAGTCCGGCTAAAAACATAATGTATAATAATCCAGCTGTACCTGAAAGTATAATACCATCATCACGTAGAATTAAATTTACACCATTTGGGCCAATAAATGCGCCTGCAATTATTAAACCTAATAGAGCAGGTATTTTAATTTTATTCAATAAAATAGGAGTAAACAATATTATAACCAGAATTAATAAAAATTTTAATACTGGGTTTGTTAAAGGTAAAGTTGTTTCAAAAATACTTATTAGTAACACTCTTATTTATAATAATTTAGGTCAACTATTTTTGAGCTAATGTAATCATAAATATGATTGACTTATTACTTGAATGAAAATATAATTGAAATATTTAATCGGTTGTAATTTAACTGCTTAAGACGATTTTTTATTTAATACCCATTTCACACGGCCAACTTCATTTGTTTCTAATTGAACTTTTATTCCGTGAGGATGTGATGCGGAATTAGTAAGGATTTTTTTTACAAAACCTGTTGTTAATTCTCCTGATCTTTGGTGGTGTTTTTGAACAATTTCAACCTCACAACCAATTGAAATGTTTCTTCTTTGGTTTCCTTGAAGTTTTTCTATTTCCATATTATATTTTGTATCCTTTTAGTTGAATACTTGTTACTTGTTATTTTCAATAACGTTTTTAAAATTCAATTTTTCCTTTGGAATAAAACCCTTTAATATTAAAACAATACCAAATATCATTAATAAAATACCCATAGCTCGTTTAACTTTATAAGTAACTTTAGGAGTTAAGTGCTTTTTTAATTGTTTTGCTAAGGTAATTTTGCCAATATCTGTAATTAAATAACTTAATAAAATTACGGAGAAATAGTTAAATATTTTTTGTGGATTCATTTCTAAATTTGAACCAACAACAACAATCATCCCTAACCAAAAAGCTAAAACACCAATATTTATGAAATTAAGAAAAAAACCTTTCAAAAAGAGTTTTAGGTAATCTGTTTTTTCAGGAAGAACTAATGTTTCATCTTGAATGGTTGTTTTTTGGCTTTTATCTAAATAGGTAATTATACCATAAATCAATAGAATTAAACCTCCAATGTAAAAAAGCCTTGGATCATCTTTAATTTCTTCTAATAAACTTTTACTGCCGAAATAGGCTATTAAAATAAATACAATATCACCCAAAATAACACCAAAATCGAACATAATTGCAGCGCGCGCTCCTTTAATTATACTAGTTTGGATAAGCATGAAAAAAACAGGACCAATCATAAAGGCTAAAAAAAAACCGATAAATACTGCTTCTTTAATTTCGTTAAAAGTCATTTTTTGATGTTAGAGATGTGAAAATACTACATTTTATTAAACATCATCATAATCTATGGTGATTTTTTGGGTTATTGGGTGCGCCTGACAAGTTAATATAAAGCCATCATTAATTTCAGTTTCAGATAAAATGGTGTTTGTATCCATTGTAGCTTTTCCTTCAGTTACTTTTGCCAAGCAACTACTGCAAATTCCACCCTGACAAGAATATGGAGCATCTAAACCTTCTTTTAAAGCCGCTGTTAAAATGGAGGTTTTAGCATCCATAGTAAATGTAGTTTCTTCATCATCAATCAATACTGTTATTTCACAGGCACCTTCAAAAGTTTCATTTGCTGTATTTTCTTCTAAAGAAATTGGTATTGAAAACAATTCAAAATGAATAGCATTTTCATTTAATCCGTTTTCAATAAGTGTTTCTTTCGCATTATTAATCATTGGTTCTGGTCCACATAAAAAAGCGTTATCAAAACTAATTTCTTTAAATTTATTTTTAACAATAAAATTTATATTTCCTTGGTCTATTCTTCCAAATAAAGCATTTTCATGTTGCGCTCTACTATACACATATTGTACATTAAAAGTTGCAGAATACGTTTTTTGCAAAGCATCAATTTCAGCTTTAAAAATAGTGTCGGCTTCGGTTTTATTTCCGTAAATTAGCGTAAAAGTACTCGTTGGCTCTTCGGTTAATACAGCTTTTATCATGGCCATTATTGGTGTAATTCCGCTTCCTGCAGCAATTGCCAAATAATTTTTTTTGTGAGTTGCACTTGTTTCTAAAAAAAACTTTCCTTCAGGTTTACCAACTTCTAAAATATCGCCAACTTTTAAAATTGTAGTTGCAAAAACAGAGAACGTTCCGTTGTCAACAGCTTTTAC
>Ga0208305_10000727_pt1 | contig 16086 bp, 19 predicted proteins | sample ColrivemetaGS741_FD_187605 | JGI IMG/M metagenome (GOLD analysis project Ga0208305, IMG submission 187605) | Estuarine microbial communities from the Columbia River estuary - Flood tide ETM metaG S.741 (SPAdes) (version 2) | ecosystem: Environmental > Aquatic > Marine > Intertidal zone >... | reverse complement strand
CCCAGAGGATTGCTGTACATCGACGCAACAGAGGCGCACTTTCACATTGTCAAGATAGGGAGGGTATTTGTTTAAACATCTAAATTTCAAAGAATATGCCAGGGCCACCAAAGAAACCGCAAGCCATCAAGCGCGCAGCGGGAACATATCGAAACGACCGCGACGGCCATGGGCTTGACTTGCCCGCGCAGAAGCCTAAGACTCCAGACCATCTGGATGCCATCAGCCGCGAGACCTTTGACCGTCTTGCTCGAAGGCTCGAGCAGCTCGGTGTCATCAGCGACCTCGACGAGATCAGCCTCGAGATGTTGGCAGAGGCGTGGGAAGACTACAAGGCCGCGCGCTCTATTATCAAGAAGCTCGGGCCTACCTACGAAAGCGAGACCGCCACGGGCACCATCCGACGACCCAACCCAGAGGTCGCCATTATGCAGGAGGCGTGGAATCGCGTCTTCAAACTCATCCAACACTTTGGACTCACACCAAGCAGCCGAGCGCGAGTTGGTAAGAGCGAAGAGGTGGAGGACATTGACGACCTATTGAAATGAGCAGCGAACGCGTGACCAAATTCATCGAGACCTTCTGCACCCATGTCAAGGGTGAGCTTGCTCGCAAGCCCTTCATCTTGGACGAGTGGCAGAAGACCGACATCATCAACCCACTCTACGGAACCTTCGACGAGAATGGGCTGCGCCAATATCGCACGGCTTACATTCAAATACCTCGCAAGAACGGCAAGAGCAACCTCATCGCTGCGCTGGGTCTGTACCATCTCTTTGCAGATAACGAGCCAGGAACCGAGGTAATCGTTGCGGCAGCCGACCGAGCACAGGCGGGAATCATTCACGAGATACAGAAGCAGATGGTGATGAACTCGCCATTCCTATCGAAGAAGTGCAAGGTCTACCGCAACAGCATCGTGCTGAACAACGACTCGTCCTTCATTCAAGCCATCAGCGCGGACGCAAACACCAAACACGGATTTAATGCTGCGGCGATCCTATTCGATGAAGTCCACAGCCAACCAAGCCGAGAGCTTTGGGATGTTCTAACCACCGCAACAGGCGCACGCCGCCAACCAATCACTCTGGCCATCACAACGGCAGGCCATGACAAGCAGAGCATCTGCTACGAGCTCTATGACTATGCACGCAAGGTCAGAGAGGGGAGCATTGAGGACAGCACCTTCCTGCCTGTACTTTATGAGATTGATGAAGAGGACGACATCCACGCACCAAGCACATGGGCAAAGGTGAACCCTGGCATCGGCTCAAGCATCAAGCTCGAGTACCTACAGCAACAGAGCGACAAGGCCAAGCAGCTCGTCACCTACGAGAACACCTTCCGACGCTTGCACCTCAACCAATGGACAAGCTCCGAGGAAAAGTGGGTCAGCGACGAGGACTTCATGAGTGGCTGCACGGCCTTCGATCCAGAGGACTACTATGGCCTGCCCGCTTGGGGAGGTCTTGACCTTGCCGCCACGGAAGACATCACCGCCTTCGTGCTCATCATTCCAGACGGCGACGACTTCAAGGTGCTGCTCAAGGCATGGGTCACCTCGGCAGCAGTAGAGCGCCGACGCGGTCGCACAGGGGCCGACTACGACGCTTTCGTGAAGAAGGGACTGCTCACGGTGACAGATGGCAACTCGACAGACTACCGAGTGCTGCGCAGGGACATCCTTGAGATGTGCGAGAACTACGATGTCAAGGGCATAGCGTTTGACCGCTGGAACTCGAGTACCTTGATTCCAGACCTTGTGGACGACGGCCTCGAGTGCTTTGCCTTCGGTCAAGGCTTCGCATCCATGAGCGCACCCGTCAAAAATCTCGAGATATTGATTCGAGGCGCTCGTCTGGATCACGGCTACAACGAACTGCTTCGATGGATGTGCAGCAACATCCAGATAAAGAGAGACCCCGCCGAGAACTTGAAATTCGACAAGAGCAAGAGCTCCGACAAGATTGACGGCATGGTCGCTCTGGCCATGGCCATGGGTCAGTACATGATTGACCTCGCAGAAGACGACGACGAAGATACCATCTACGGCGAGCGTGATATTTTAATACTCTAAGCAATGAACTACTTCCAAACATCCACGAGCCCCATCGGGCGCAACTCAGAGACCAACGAACTGCTCGAGAATGAACTGCAGCGCCTTCGCGACCTGTTCATCGAAAAGAATGACCAGTACAATGATTCGCTTCAGCATCCCATCAGCACATTCCACAGAGGCGATGTCGTGAGCGGCATCTGTGCACGCTTAGACGACAAGCTCGGGCGCATACGCCAAGCGGGAATCTCAGAGGACACCATTGACACCATTGACGACCTCGTAGGCTATCTTGTGCACTTGCGCATTGCGCTGAGGAAAAAGGGGAAATAAAAAACCCCGCCGAAGCGGGGCTGCATTCTTAGTAGCTGCGAAGTCTTGCCTCCGCGTCTTTCTCTGCATCGCTCCAATATTCAAACTTTGCGAAGTTTCCACGAACAAGAGCCTTTGCGGCTTGGTTCATAGCGTAGAGCATTTGGCTTTTTGCGAGGTCGATGTTTGCTTGCTTAGTGTTTACAGTTTTCATGGCGTTTTGTTTTTTAGTTTTTGTCTTTGGTTAACACTTCAAAGATATAAACATTTCAACAATTACCAAACTTTGTCAAATCTTTTTTTAGTCAAGGCTTCCACTTTTTTGGTATTTTTGCTAAGGACTAAACTATTAGCATGGAGCAACGGCCAACCCTCCTGCAGCGAATCTTTCGTGCATCCCCAGAGAACCCAAGCACAAGTCTGGCAAAGCCAGCCTCTTGGCTGTACGACTTATTCTTCAAGTCCAAGACGGGAGAGCCTGTAAATGAGCAGAGTGCGATGGCATTCTCTGCAGTATTCGCAGCCACTCGCATCATCTCAGAAACGATTGCTTCCTTGCCTTTGGATGTCTACGAGCGCCAAGGTCAGAGCCGCATTCGCCTCACGGATCACCCACTCGCCAAGCTCATCAAGGAGCCCAACGGAACGCAGACCGACTTCGTCTGGAAAGAGTACCTACAGGCGTGCATCACATTGCACGGCAACGCCTACTGCCACATCCAGCGCGATGCTGCAGCTCGCCCCATTGCTTTGCACCCCATTCACCCGAGCAAGGTGCAGGTCAAAGTCCACAACGGCGAGAAGTTCTATGTGGTGAACGACAAGGAAACCTACGCAGACTACGAAATGCTGCACTTCTTGGGCTTGTCCCTTGACGGCATCACAGGGATCAGCGTACTCGGTGCAGCACGCGAAGCCATCGGCATCGGCTTGGCTGCTCAACAATTTGGCGCAGAGTTCTTCGGGAACGGCGCAAACCTTGGCGGCATTTTGACGCACCCTGGTCGCTTGACCGACGATGCGGCGAAACGCCTCAAGGATTCATGGGCACGCAGCCACTCGGGACTAAACAAGGCCCACTCTACTGCCGTGCTCGAGGAGGGTATGCGCTACGAGCGTGTCGGTATTCCACCAAACGAGGCGCAGTTCATCGAGACGCGCAAGCTACAGGTGACCGAAATCGCTCGCATCTTCCGCGTCCCTCCCCACATGCTCGCCGACTTGGATGCCAGCTCGACTCGTGCTAATATCGAGGAGCAGGGTATTTCATTCGTGCGAGACACCATTCGCCCAATCGTATCGCGCTGGGAGGCTGAGCTTGACCGCAAGCTCCTGCGTGAAGATGAAAAAGGCACACTCTACACACGCTTCAACCTCGACGGCCTACTTCGTGGCGACACCAAGAGCCGCTTCGAATCCTACGCCACCGCCCGCCAATGGGGATGGCTTTCAGTTAACGACATCCGAGACCTCGAGAACCTCAACCCCATCAACGGCGGCGATGTGTACCTGCAACCTCTGAACATGGTCAACGCAAGCACGCAGCCCAATGATGGACAAGTAGATGCCGACTGATGCGCAATGACTACCCTCAAGCAGCGAGCGATAACGCTCAGAAAGCGCTGGACTTCAAAGAAGAGTTCGGTACAGACTGCGGTACTTCCGTTGGATGGTTTCGCGCTCGTCAACTTTCAGAGCGTCAAGAGATCAGCGACGAAATCATTAAGCGCACCTACAGCTTCCTATCTCGGGCCAAAGTTTACGACCAAGGCGAGTTTCAAGATGCAGATGGCGCTCAGATATGTGGCTCTATCATGTATGCAGCTTGGGGTGGCGATGAAATGCGAGAGTGGGCAGAAAAAGCAATCGAACAAATGAACGCAGAAGAAGAACGCCCATACCCCAACGAACACGCGGCGCGTCTTGAAGACCCCGCGAAGTACGACTCCTTTGCTCGTGAGAATGACGCATTCGGTGACGGCATCGATGCCATCTACGGCATCAAGGACGGCGTGAGCGAGTTGCAAGCCATTCGCTTCGACAAGGAGAAATGGAGCGTACAGGACGCAGAAATGTGGCTCGACGAGCACGACTATGACCCCATCCTATTCGAGCCCGCTATTGAAGAGGCCGCACAAGAGGTGCGTGCCCTTCCCTCCGAGCTTCAGATTGGCGACTTCGTTCGATGGAACACCTCCAACGGCTTCGCCTATGGTCGCATCCTTGAGATCAATGCAGACGGCGAGCTTGAAGCCGACAGCGGCTTTGTAGCTACAGGCACCCCAGACGACCCCGTCGCAAAGATTCGCGTCTACGAATACGATGAAGACCAGAGCGCCTATGTTGAGCGCAGCCCTGCGCTGAATGTAGTGCACCGCTTCACCACGCTCGAGAAATACGACGCAGAGACTCGCAACGGCAAGCCCATCATTGAGACCCGCGCACTCGGCAGCACGATGCTCGAGGACAGAATGGTCAGCGGCTACGCTGCCGTCTTCAATCAAGAGAGCGAAGACCTCGGCGGCTTCATTGAGATCATCAAGCCTGGAGCCTTCCGCGATGTGCTTGAAAACGATGTGCGGGCACTCTGGAACCACGACGCGAACTACCTCTTGGCACGCACCACATCGGGCACGCTAAAGATTGCAGAGGATGCACGCGGACTCTACTACGAGTTCGATGCTCCCCACACCACATACGGAAACGACCTACTCGAGCTGCTTCGCCGTGGCGATGTCACTCAGTCGAGCTTCGGTTTCACGATTAAGAAGGACGAATGGATTAGCCGCAACGGCATCACCTACCGCTACATCCACAGCGTGGCGCGTTTGTTTGATGTCAGCCCTGTGACTTATCCAGCCTACCCATCAACTACGAGCCAACTCAAGAACGAAGCACCCGCTGAAATTCGCGAAGAGGCTGCCCCGCAGGAGGAGGCCGCAGCCGATCCTGTACCCTGCAACGAAGTGCTACTGGAGGCATACCGTTTGCGATTAGAAAAACAGAAATAAATCAAAAAAAAGAGACATGAACTCTAAACAACTCCGCGAACAGCGCGCTGCTCTTATCGAGCGGATGGACGCTATCGTAGCCTCTGCACAAGCAGAAGGTCGCACGCTGAACTCTGAGGAGTCAGTATCATTTGACAAAATCGACGCAGAAGCCATCGAGTTGCGCAACAACATCGAGCGCATCGAGAAGGTCGAGGCTGCCAAGAAAGAAATCGCTGCAAAGCAAGAAGAGCGCGCTGCTGCCCCTCAAAAGGTAGAGAGCCGTGCTGCTTTCGCTAAGTACTTGCGTTCTGGAATGGGTGCCTTGAATGCAGAAGAGCGCCACGCTCTTGAGCTTCGCGGCACAGACACTCAGATTGTCGGCACCGACTCTTTGGGTGGCTACTTGGTTCCCGAAGACTTCAGCAACATCCTCGATGTGGCTTCCAAGTTCACGGGCGTAGTTGAGCAAGTTGCTCAAGTCATCAACACCAACAGCGGCGCTTTGTTGCCCTACCCAACGGTGGACGACACCTCCGTTTCTGGTGCAATCTTGTCTGAGGCTACTGCTCCTGCTGTATCTGACATGACTTTCTCTGCTGTCAACTTGAACGCCTACAACTACAGCTCTGGTATCGTTAAGGTATCACGCCAGCTGTTGCAAGACGGTGCCTTCAACCTTGACGCTTTCTTGGTCGACGCTTTGGGTGGTCGTATCGCTCGCGGCACGAACGCAAGCTTCACCACAGGAACAGGCTCTTCACAGCCTAAGGGTGTAGTCGTTGGCTCTGCTGCTGGTAAGACAGCCGCTTCTGCTACTGCCATCACCGCTGCTGAATTGCTCGACTTGATGTACTCAGTTGATCCCTCTTACCGCAACGCTGCAGGCGCTGGCTTCATGATGAAGGACAGCACTCTTGCTGCCGTTCGTAAATTGGGACTTGGCTCTGCTAACGACTTCCCCATCTTCGTACCTGCAATGAACCCAGGCGAGAAGGACATGTTGTACGGCAAGCCCATCCACATCAACAACGACATGGCTGCTATCGCCACCACTAACAAGACGGTCTTGTTTGGTGACTTCAGCAAGTTCGTGGTTCGTGTTGCTGGTGGTTTGCAGTTCTTGCGTTTGGACGAGCGTTTCGCCGATGCTTTGGTTGTTGGTTACATCGCTTACAAGCGTGTAGACTCCAACATCTTGCAGGCTAACGCCATCAAGCACTTGGTACAAGCCTAATCGCTTAACACCATGAAGGTACTCTTCAAAGAGACCATCGTCGGGGACGGCTTCGCCCACTACGCAGGTAGTGAGGCGGAGCTACCCTCTGACGAGGCAGCCCAATGGATCGCAGCAGGATTCGCCGAGCCTATCGCCGAGCCTGCTTCCGCGACAAAGAAAACATCAAGCTCTAAAGCCAAGAAAGAAACCCGATGAGCATTTCAGTCATCACACCCGCGACAAGCGAGCCGCTAACTACCGCAGAGGTCAAGAGCTTCCTGCGTGTTGATTCTTCGGACGAGGACACCCTCATCGGTGTGCTCATCACGGCTGCGCGCTCTATGGCCGAAGCCTACACTCGTCGCATTCTGATGACTACGACCATCGAGGAGTTCTACGATGTTTTCCCGAACTACCGCAACCCAGAAGACAAGGACATCATATTCTTGAGCCGTGGCCCAATCCAGAGCGTTACGAGTGTCAAATATGTGGACGGCGCAGGCGACGAGCAGACAATCAGCTCTGCGAACTACGCCACCGACTTGGTTAGCGAACCCAGCCGAATCGTCAGCAATAACGGATGGTATGCCACAAAGGACACCGTCAACGCTGTCATCGTGCGATATGTATGCGGCTATTCATCCTCTTCGGATGTTCCCGCACCTATTCGGCAGGCCATGCTTTTAATGATTGCCGAAATGTATGAAAAGCGGCAAGATAGCGTCAAGCGTCTACCAACCGCCGCCGAGTATTTGATGAACCCCTACCGCGTCTGGACTTTCTGATGAGCTTATTCCCCATCAATGACCTCGGTGAATTAGACCGCCGCATCACTATCCTCACAGCATACACTCAGACCGACGCTTATGGTCAAGAGGTACGCACGATGGGGCAGGATGCTTTTGTTGATGAATATGGCGAACGGGTAGTATCAGACGGAGGTACAACAGAAGGCACGGCCTGCGTGGTCGATGCCATTGACTCCCTGCCTGGAGTCATCACTCAAGTGTGGGCGAAGGTCGACTACATGAAGGGCACAGAGAAAGAAGAGAGCGACCGCCTCGGCTCTGTCAAGCGTGTAGACTTCGGCATTCGTTACAACAGCGCCATCAATGAAAAGATGCAGGTCTCATGGGATGGCGATATTTTTGAAGTCGAGGCAATCTTGCCCGTCGGACGCAAGCAATTCATGCACCTAATCACGAGACTCGTAGACTGATGGCTATTACTATTCAAATAGATGGGATGGAAAAGGCCGTGCAGAAGCTGCAGGAGTTGCGTCAGATAGACAAGAAGTCCTATCGACAAATCAAAGCACGCATCAAGAAGGCGGCCAAGCCAATGGAGAAAGCCATCAAAGAGGCGATTCAAAACGGCCGCAATCGCAGCGAGTTCTCTCGACTATTAAGGAAGGGTAAAGACCGCAGCACAGGGCTCAACAAGTTCCTCAATGTGACCTACCGACCAGGAAACCTCAAGCGATCCATCGACACCATAATGACCACACGCGGACGCTCGCTTGTAGTCAATGTGGGCGCTCGCTTCGGCAGCAAAGCAAAGGCAAACGCCGACGGCTACTATGCTGCAATGGTTAACTTCGGAACCAATCGCGGAGGAACCAAAGGGCTCAACAGAGCCGCCAAACGCAGAGGCGGTCAGACCTCACCCATCAAGGACAAGCGCAATGTCAACTATGTAGACAGAGGCTTCGACATGGGTAAGGAGCAGACCATCAACGCCTTGACCAAAGAAATCAAGACCATCCTCGAGACCTCAATCACTAAGCTCGGCATCTGATGAAAGCAGGCAAGGCAATCTACGGCATCCTCAGCACCAACGCTGGAGTGAAGGCAATCTGCTCCACGCGCATCTTTCCAGATGTTGCGGCGCAAGGTAGCCCCTTTCCTTTTGTGGTGTACAACATCACACGACTCGCAGCGAGCGACACAAAGAGCGGCGTGAGCACGCTCGACGAGGAACGCTATGACATCAACTGCGTGAGCAGCCTATACTCCGAAGCCATTGCTTTGAGTGAGGCCGTTCGCGGTGCCCTTGACCGCTACTCTGGTATCGTCAATGGGGTAAATGTGCAGAGCATTCAGTTCACCGATTTTGAAACCAACTTCGACGATGACAACGAAGTCTATGTTGCTGTCGTTGAGGTAGTAATACGAGTACAACGATGAAGATCACTCTATTGAAAAGACTGGCCGTTGAAGGTAGTAAACCCCTTGCAAAAGGTACTACCTTTAGCGTGACCAATGAATATGCAGCGGAACTTATCCAGAAAGGGTACGCTGTAGAATTCGGGCAAGAGCCCACCCAGAAAGAAGATAAAAACAACAATAAAACCGAGGAATAATGGCCACGACTGGTATTATGAACGGCACGCTTTTGGGCGTGTATGTGGGCAGCACGCTTGTTGCTCACGCTACGGAAGGCTCTATCAGCCTTTCAATGGACACCCGCGACGCTACGACGAAAGACTCGTCTGGGTATCGTGATTTACTTGAAGGAACTCGCAGCGGCTCAATCTCTGTGAGCGCCCTTTATGCAGACGATGCCACCTATGGCGTTAATGCTTTGATGACTGCTTTCTCTAACCGCACCACCTTGACCGTCAAGTTTTCTACTGAGGTCTCTGGTGACGATTATTGGAGCGCAACCTGCTACTTGACTTCTTTGGAGGTAAGCGCCGCCACGGAAGACAACGCAACCTACTCTGCCTCTTTCGAGATTAGCGGAGCAGTAACATTCTCAACGGTAGCCTAATAACTCTCAACAATGACTAAGCACATCAATCTCGGGGGCGAAGATCGCCCAGTCAAATTCGGATTCGCTGCTCTTATGAACTTCACGGACATGAGCGGCTATAAGTTGAACGAACTCGACAAGCTCGGCGACAGCATGACGCTGACCGACGCTGTCAAGCTCATCTATTGCGGCCTCAAAAACGGGGCCCGCGTAGAGCGGCAAAAGTTCAACCATCAACTTGAAGATGTAGCCGACTGGCTGGACGAATCACCAACCGCCATCAACGAGGTGCTTGAGTTATTTGCGCAGAGTTTTAGCAACGAAGAACAGGGGGAGTAAAAGGCTCAAGCTCGGAAGGGCTTGGGCCTATCTCCTACGACTACTACCAAGAGCTCGCTCTGGGTATGTTAAAGATGGGCATAGGGGACTTCTACGACCTTACGCCCAGAGAACTACAGAACGCCATCAAGGGACATTTGGACTTTGAGGATTCTGTGCAACAGAACGAATGGGAGCGAACACGATGGCAGACCGCCGTGCTTGTGAACATACAAATGCCAAGAGGCAAGAGTATCAGTCCGCAGCAGCTCGTCGAGTTCCCATGGGAAAAGAAAAAGAGGCACATAGGGCCTAAACTCACACCCGAGCAAGTAAAAGAGAGACTCGCGAAATGGCAAAGAAAAGAATAGCGAATGTGAATGTCAGAGTCGGGGTAGACCTCCGACCTCTGGAACGCGGCTTGAAAGTTGCGCAGACAAAGCTGAAACGCTTTGGCTCAAGCATGAAGAGCATCGGCGGCGGCATCACTCGCAACTTCACGATGCCCTTCGCTCTCGCTGGAGGTGCAGGAATTAAGCTCGCCACCGATCTGAGCAGCTCATTCGCTAAGATTGAGAACCTCGTAGGCATCACAGGCCAGACGCTCCAAGACTTCAAGCAGGGCGTTCTGGATGTCTCACGCGCTACAGGCCAAACGCAGGCCGACCTTGCCGACGCTTTGTTCGTCATCACTTCTGCGGGTATTCGCGGCGCTGAGGCCATTGATGTCCTCACGATGTCAGCGAAGGCCTCAGAGATTGGACTCGGTGAGACCAAGGAAGTGGCTCGCGGCTTGACGGGTGTCCTCCAGGCATACGCTAAGGACGGACTCACGGCGGCAAGCGCTACGGACATTCTGACCTCTATCGTCCGAGAGGGTAACCTTGAGGCCTCAGACCTTGCTCCTACTCTCGGTCGAATCGTCGGTATCGCCTCACAGCTCGGCATCTCATTTGAAGAACTCGGTGCGAACATCGCAACCTTCACCCGCTTGGGTGTTCCTACCGAAGAGGCTGTCGTCGGTCTTCGTGGTGTCATGACCACATTCTTGCAGCCCACTACAGAGGCCGCTCAGATTCTTGACCAATTCGGCTACACAGCCGCAGACCTTAGAAAGAAACTCGGCACGCAGGGCCTGCAGGCAACGCTTGCTGAACTACTCACGGCCTTCGAGGGCAACGACGACGCACTCGCTTCGGTCTTTGGTAATGTACGAGCCCTGTCGAATGTCTTAGGCACGGCAGGGGCGCAGGGCGAAGCCTATGCGGACATCCTCAATAACATCCAGAACAGCACAGGTATCGTTGACAAGGGCTTCGAGAATGTCAGCCAGACGGCAGAAAAGAAGTTCAAGAAAGCGCTCAACGAGCTCATCAATGCGGGCATCGCTTTAGGCAACGCTCTGATGCCTGTCGCCATCAACATCGCCGCATTCATCGAGAAGATGGTGCACGGCTTCATGGCGCTGGACTCAAACACCAAGACGATGCTCGTGACGCTCGGCCTCTTGGTCGCAGCAGCGGGCCCCATCGCCACCGCCATCGGCGTGGTCGCAGGCGCTCTTGCTGTCCTTGTGTCGCCTGTTGGCCTTGTGGTCGCAGGTATCGCGGGAGTCATCGCGGCAATTATGTACTTCAAGGAGTCAGCCTCTAAGATCATCGCAGGCGTAGGCAACGCCTTCATCTGGCTCTACAACAAGATCGTCGGATTCGGCAACAGCGTGCGCAAGGTGTTCTCATACACCTTCACGCAGTTTATCCCGAACCTATTCAAGACCCTGCTCAAGGTAGTGACCACAACCTTCGGCGCTATCGGTCGGGCTATCTCTTTGGCGTTCTCTGGTCAGTTCGAAGCGGCAGGCGGTGTCATTGTCAGCCAATTCGAGCAGATGCAGAAAGACCTCGGAGAGCTCGGCGAGGACGCAGGCGCTGACTACGCCGACGCATGGGCCACGGGCTTCAAGGATGTCAAGCAGGAGTACATCGATGAGAAAGCCGTGCAAAGAGGCTTGGAGCAGATGCAAGACTTCGCAGTCCAAGCGGCCAACAAAGTCAAGAACTTCCTCGGCGTTGGGGCTATGACCCCTGTAGCAGGTGGTGCCTCTGCCGCTGCTCCTATCGCCGCCATCTCAGAGGCCGCCAAAGAGGCGAAGATTGACATCGACTTCCTCAACCTCGGACTCGAAGAGTTCACCGACAACCAGATGAAGGGCCTCGAAGATACGGTGCCCCTACTCAAAGACTATGCCGACACTTGGATGAGCATGGCGCAGACCATCAAGTACGCGCTTGAGGATGTCGCAGCCACAGCCATCATGTCACTCGGCGAGGCCTTGGTCTCTGGTAAGTTCGACACGAGGGCATTCGTCACCATGGTCATCGAGTCATTTGCTGGAATGGCAGAGCAACTCGGTCGCACGGCGATTGCCACGGGTCTCGCAGTTGAGGGTATCAAAAAGGCTCTGCAATCACTACAAGGCCCTGTCGCCATTGCTGCGGGTGTGGCCTTGCTTGCACTCGCTGGAGCCGCTCGTGCCTCAGTCGCTAAGCTCGCAGAGGGCGGCGGCGCTCCTGCACTCGCAAATGGAGGTCTTGCCTATGGCCCTACGATGGCTATGGTCGGGGACAACAGAGGCGCAAAGGTCGACCCCGAAGTCATCGCACCTCTGTCGAAGCTAAAGGACATGATTGGCGGCGGTCAGCAAGTTGTGGTCACGGGCCGCATTCAAGGCTCTGACATCCTCCTTTCACAAGAACGCGCAACGCGCCAACGCTCACGCTACAGAGGATACTAAGAGATGGCAGTAAGATTCAAGTCAGAGTTCACGAGCAACATAGGGGACTCCTACAAGATTGAGATACATGACAGCGAATGGCTCGGGGGCACCTATGACTTCGTCGTAGATTCCCGAGGCTTCGAGCTTGACTACTCTGGCGAGACCGACGACATCGTCAGCCCCGTCATTGGATCGCGTGCAATCATTGGCGCGTACTCCAACGACGGATTCTTCGAGACCTTCATCAACTCCCTCAAGGCGTACCAAGAGAATCGCTTCCGCGTGGTCATCTACAAGCAGACGACACAGGAGGCCATTGATGACTTTGTTGCTCGTGTGTTGGCTGATGGCGGCACCGTCGAAGCTACGGGCTGTCTGCGTGATGCGGTGACTGAACTGCTTCAAGGCGAGCGCTACTTTGACAACTCACCCATACAAGTCGCGGTCGGAGGTTACGAGGCCCGCGTGTTGGCTGATGGTGGAACCATCGAAGCAAAGGACTGCCTCACGACAGAGGTCACCTCCTTGCTCGGTCTTACCTCTGGAATCGTCTACCGACTCTTTTGGGCTGGCTGGATCGTTCAAGACCTCGTTCGTGTGGAGGATGCCTCTCAGCCCTACATCTATGAGATTGTCGCCACCGACGGACTCAATAGACTCGGAGGCATCAACTACACCGACAGCAACGCATTCACGCAGGGGGACTTCGGACTCACGCGCGTGACCGATGTGCTACTCAATGCGCTGGAGAACACAGGCATGACCGACCTCTGGGGAACGACTGAGACCTTCCTGGAGACTTCTACCGATTGGTGGGAGGCTAACCATACTTACTCAGCCACAGATGACCCCCTCTACCTTTCGGCTGTGGATGTCGGCCTGTTTACATCCCTCGACGATGACGGCAACAATGTCTACACCTCGAGCCTCGATGTCATTCGGCAGATTGCCACCCTCTTCGGCTCTCGCATCTTCCTAAGCGATGGCCGCTGGGTCTTTGAGCAGATAGGCAACCGAGCGACATCGACACGCTATGCCGTACAATACAGCAAGGGCGGCACAGAGGTCGGCACGCTGACCATTCAAGACGATGTGCCTTTGAACCAGACGCTCTTCGGCGCACGGCTTGCAGGCAACGAGTGGAACTTCCTACCTGCACTCAAGAAGGTACAGCTCACCTATGCGCAGCGCTTCCTTTCGCCTTGGTTCGGTGCCTACAAGTACACGGCAACAAGCAGCACCTTCGATGCTGGCTTCATCTCTGGAGGCTCGGGCGTTCAGTTTGCACTCTATGGCCCCGCTACTTACACGATTAAGAGCAGCACGGGCAGCGGAGCGAACGACATCTTCGCGCTGACGGCAGTCTACCGCGCTCAGATTCGGGTGAGTGACTCAGCGAACCCAGGCACCTACTACTATTACAACAGAGCCTTCAACGGCTACACGGCAACGCAAGCCTTCGGAACTCCTGCATGGACAACGACAGCGGGATACTACTATTTCGACCATGTGGCTCAGAGCGTTGGCGGCGGCGAAGCTACCCTCTACGACATCACAACCATCACCACGAGCGACCTCCCTGTCACGGGATCGCTGCGCGTGGTCGTTGAGCTTTACAACAAGTACAACCTACAGAGCGGCGCGGTCTATACTTTGGCAGCCCATCAGAGTGAGAGCTGGAACATCGTGTTCGCATTCTCTCGCGTTGACGATGGCCAAGAGCCTGCCAGCGGCGTGGTATACTCAAGCAACAACTCGTCGGCCTATGTGTCCTCGAATCTATCGCTTGACCTCGGCGAGCTTGTCATCGGTGACGGCGCAACGCAGACAGGTGACCTCGTGGTCTACAACGGCTCGAGCTGGGTCGCTGCCTCTCAATGGAGCAAAGGCTCGGCAGGCGGTGGCGTGCCCATCTTGAAGATGCTCACAAGCGAGGCGCTTGCACTTCACGCCTCACCCATACAACGCTATGAGGGTTCAATCCTCACCTCTGCCAACTTCGAGCAGCGCCTCACATTCTCTGGCGTTGCCTACTTGCGCATGGGCGGCACCTTCATGGCCAACGAGGACGAATGGACAGGGCCTCTGTTCGCGATCCAGAGAACACGCGGCACCATCACAGAGCTCGCAGAGCTTCCCCTTGACCGCACACCCTTAGAGGGTCGCAGTCTTGGCGCTAACCCAACGGGAGGCAAGAACGAGCTCAACGCTGGAAAGGTCGCAGGGATGTCTGTCGATGTGGCCAACCAAAAGGTCGGGCCTTATCAGCAAGTAGCTACAGGCGGAAAGGTCAACGGAACGCTTCAAGCAACGGGAGCGGCTACGATGTCTTCAACGCTCGATGTGTCGGGCAAGTCTACCTTCGCCGCCGATGCCGACTTTGAGGGATCGCATACGGCACTCATTCAAGATGTGGAGAACTCAGACGGCTCTGAGTACGATGTGCGCGACACGGACTTCATCGTGTTCAACAAGTGGGTCGGTGGCACAGGGCAGGCCTACATCAATCTGCCAGAGGTATCAGCATCTGAAGGTCGCATGATTCGCTTCAAGTCAGATGACACCATAGGCGCGAACACCTATGTCACATTGAGGCCAAACGGAATAGACACCTCATCCACCATTGACGGAGAGACCTCGGTAGACTTTAACCGTTCCTATGACGGCATCATGGTCTTGTGTCATAGCAGCCAATGGTACATCGTACAACGCAAGAGCAAATAATGAACAATGTGCGCAACTCTCAAGGGCCTCAAGAGGCACCAATAGGGTAGGCACTTAACTTTGTATATAACATGGATTACATCCAAATCAACCCAGACAATGTCGCACCCGACGCACCCAGACCGCGCGTTCGTAGGGTAGCGACTTATTTGCTTTACCGCCAATACTTCGGCGGAGGCGGTAACCTTTACAGCATCGCATTTGAGACCAGAGTCTTAGCCGACGGCGGAACCCTTGAGTCTCTGAGCTGCTTAAATCAATCACTTCAACCCTTATTCTTATGAGCCTGTTCACAGATAGCAGCCTCTGCCTCGTGCCTTCAGGCGTGAAGGACGGCAAATTGTATAGTGTCAAACCAACCGACGGATCGGGTGACCTAACCTTCTCACGCGGTAGCGATATTGAGGCAACGAGGGTGGCTGCCAACGGCTACATTCAGAAAGCCGTCGTTAACCTATTGTTGCAGTCAAACCAGTTTGACACGAGTTGGTTAAGTAGCGGAACAACTGAAACGGGAGGCCAAGCGGGTTATGATGGCACAAATGATGCGTGGCTTTTGCAAAGAAGTGATGGACTTGCTCGTTTTGTATATCAGTTCAACGCCCATACTGGGGTTGGAACCTTTAGCGTTTATATTAAAAAGGGAAATGTTGACTGGGTTCTTCTATCCAATGGTGCTGGAGAAAACCGATATTTTGATTTAACAAACGGAGTACTCGGTGCAACTGGTACCGCGATTGATTCAAAAATTGAATCGGTAGGCGGTGGTTGGTTCCGCTGCTCAATCGCGGTGGCAAATAGTTCTGAAGTTCGTATTTATCCAGCCGTAGGCAATGGAACTGTAAGCGGTCTTGTGGGTGCTAACATCTACATCCAAGACGCCCAACTGAACTACGGCCTCGTAGCGCAAGAGTATGTAGAAACTACGACCACGAGC
>Ga0208305_10000710_pt1 | contig 16337 bp, 19 predicted proteins | sample ColrivemetaGS741_FD_187605 | JGI IMG/M metagenome (GOLD analysis project Ga0208305, IMG submission 187605) | Estuarine microbial communities from the Columbia River estuary - Flood tide ETM metaG S.741 (SPAdes) (version 2) | ecosystem: Environmental > Aquatic > Marine > Intertidal zone >... | reverse complement strand
CCGTCGCTGTAAATCTCTAAGTACCCATCAACGTTTGCTGCTGTAACACCTTGGATAGCAAGTGTATTAATGTTACTAGCAATCTGTGTTACTGATTCTTGATCAACTGCTAAAACTGTACCGTTAATCTCAATGTTAGCTGCGCCAGCAACTAATGCTGGGTTAGCAGAACTAGACTTAATCGCAGGCCAGCTTGCTTGCCAAGCGTTAGTACCAACTTCAACCCACGTACCGCTTGTGTTCTTGTACCAGTATCTTACAACGTTTGTTAATGTAACAACAGCATAAGAACCAATAGCGCCGATGGAACCTTTTGGTGTGTAGTCAGCTCCGTCAAAGTCAACAACTTGAGCTTGCTTGTAAATGTTTAGTGGAACTTTGTTGCCAAATGTTTGACCGTTTTCGATGGTCTTAGCTGCGCCATTCCATTGTTGTATACCGAACAATGTATCTTCAACATCTAACCAAGCAGTGTTATTTGGTGGAAACGCATCAGGTGCTTCTTCAGTTGGTGCTAGCTCAGCCATGTCAACATCAGCTCTTACTACATAAGCACGGTTGCTCACGCCTAAGTAAGAGTATGCTGCTTGTAGTCCGTACTCATTAAGCTCACCAGCATGAATTGCGTTATTGTTTTCGTCGGTTTCAAAAATTGGATCACCGAAGAAATCAGCTAATTCTCTCTGAGAACTAATTAAGTATGCTTTGCCAGCGTTAGCTGCTGTAGTGCCTTGCGCAATACCTGTTCCAGCTGCGTTTGCTTTGTTTTCACGAGTCGCAACGAATATCATTGGAATGGTGCCAGGTTCGGCCGGGGTGTAAAAACTTTCGTCTATTACTTGGACCTGTACGCCTGGTGAAACTAATCCTGCCATGTTTTTCCTCTCCTAAGTGGGTATACTGTATTTATACTTTTGGAGAGAAAAACTTTTAAATCATCATGGTTTTATGCTGTCTATCAATTGTTTAAGCTTAACATGTAACTCGTCAATTGAGCTATTGTTATCTAATACGTAGTCAGCACAATCTTTAGTTAAGCTCATAGATGACGCATCTTCAGGAGGCAAGTGTGCTGATCGATCTACCCAGATACAAAAATCATAGGTATTGTCAGCTTTCATTTTGCGCCACTCTCGAATATTTCGAAGACCGCAGTAGATATCGTATTGTTTAAAGATTTCAGAACCAAGTAGCCCCGGGTCTTCGAAGTTATAATCTGAGATCATATCATACCATTCAGCACGCCTGTTATGTCTATCCGCATAACACTCTTCGGCTGTGGTATACCCGTATTTGTCTTTTAGATCGTTGTATATAAAATGATCAGCACAAAACTGACTTGATGAAATGAAATTATAATCGTATTCATCTCTTAACATTTCGCAGACAGTGTCTTTGCCATGCCTGCCGTGCCCAATTACTAATAATTTTAGTTTGCTCATACTTATAATATACTATATCGAAATGTAAAAGTCAACATCTTAATCCAAAAAACCATAAATCAATTCTAACAAACCAGCGGCCTTTGTTTTTTCCAAAACCAACACGGAGCATACGATTATTTTTATCAAGAGCAATATACGTCATATTTTATTTTAACAAATTATAACTATTTGTCAACCAATAGTAAAGCCGTAACCGTATCCGCCGGTTACTTGTGTAGAAACTTCCTTCTCAAGCTTTTCCATATCAGCAGTTGCTTCTGCTTTTAGCTGACTACCATTAAGACTTGTGCCGCCTTGCGGTCCGGCAATAGTAGCAAACTTTTCTCTTGCTTCGCCGAGCATGTACTTTGAAGCAGCTACAGCATAGTCTTTGATCCATTGCTGTGCTAGATAGTCTGCTAACAGTTCTTCGTCTGGACGATAATTGTAGCACATCAGCAACAGTTTTTCTTGTGTCCTAGGACGCTGTAGTATTGTCAGCTTCTTAGTAGTAGAGTTCCATTTAAACTCAATAAAGCTACCAAACATACGACCAACAAGTTCTTGGTACTGAGTAAAGAAATTGTAAGTTGCTAAGCCGCCCATGTTTGAACCGCTCATTAGGTATGTATTTGTATACGCCATATTAAACGGCTCAAACATTGATCCACCGTCTCCGCCACCGCTTCTTGATCCAATACTGCGTCTAAAGATTTGACGCACTTCGATAATTTCATTAGGCAGTATGTACTCATTCTGATCCTGCACTGTTGGCATAAAGTGATAGGCTTCTTCAACACTGTTGTCAGACCGTTGTCTAAACTTACTAAATGCTTTATTCAAAGCAGTTTCGTAATGAATAGGATCTAACTCAATGTCAATCATTCCGCCACCTAATAAGGTGTGAACGTAATCATATATCTCTTGTCTTGTAGTAACAGCCATTAGTGTGTCTCCAATGTATTTATACAATAATAAATACAGTATAAAGGAGAGAGCCAATTCCTCGTCTATCATTATACAAACCTGAAAAAGGTCCTGACTACGAATTCTTAGATAAACAAATCTTTGAAATGTTTAGCGTCGGCGGTGTTGACATGCATCTGCATAAACTTTTAGGCACCGAGCTTACTGACGAACAAATAGAAAACGGCGACACGGAGCTTACTCCGACGTCTATTCAAGACATGTTGTTCTTAGAAAATCGAGACAGGCGCTACGATAAAGATGTTTACGCTATTCGATGTGTATACAACGTTAGTGACTTAGATTTTGATCTAAGTCAGTTTGGCATGTTCCTTACTAACGACACACTGTTGTTAACTGTACATATTCGCAGTACGGTTAAAACATTAGATAGAAAAATCATCAACGGTGACGTAATTGAATTACCTGCGCTGCGTGACGAGTATGCGTTAAACGATTCTAATTATGCTCTTAAAAAATATTACGTTGTTGAAGATGTTACAAGAGCGTCGCAGGGTTTTACACAAACTTGGTATCCGCACTTGTACAGACTCAAGCTAAAGAGAATTACAGATAGCCAAGAATATAAAGATATCTTAGCTATCGAAAACGACGATTGTACTACAGTTGGCGACGGTAACTCTGTTTACGATACAGAAATTGTAATTAACAATGCTATTGTTGAAGAAGCAGAGCTAAACGCTGCCCTAAGCGGTTATAATACTGCGCACTTTTTTACAGTACAAACAGACGGCAACGGTAACATTGAATTACTTGATTCAGACAACGACGTTATACTCGACGAGATGCGTCGTCCTGTAAAGTCTGGTTACAAGGGTTATTTACTTGGTGACGGTATTCCGCCAAACGGTTCGCCATTCGGCACTGGCATATACTTTCCTACAAACGCAGACGATGGCGACTATTGGTTAAGAACTGATTACATGCCGCAGCGTTTATTTAGATTTACTACTGATCGATGGGAAATGATGGAAGATAGCGTAAGAGTTACACTGTCTAATACTAACAATAAAACCACACAACTTGGATCGTTTGTTAATAACACAAATACAGATGTTATCGCAGGCGACACAGTTGAAGAACGTCAGAGTCTAAGTAAAGCGCTTAGACCGCAGGCAGACTGAGAGATATAATGGCACAGCATTTTTACGATAATCAAATTAGAAGGTACTTACTACAAGTTACTCGAATGTTAAGTAACTTTTATTGGGAGAACGGCGACGGCGCACTCAAGCAGATACCCGTAGCATACGGTGATCCTTCTAGACAAGTAGCAGCACTCATAGCACAGAACAGCGAAGCTTCTATGCCAAGCGTGCCTCGAATCGCAGCCTATATTACTGGCTTACAGATCGATAACAATCGTCGAGCTGATCCGATGTTTATTGACAAACGTCATATTAGAGAACGTCGCTATGACAGTGCAGGTAACGAATATTTAGAAGCAGAAGGTAAGAATTATACTGTTGAGCGCCTTATGCCAACACCTTATACACTTTCTTTCAACGCTGATGTTTGGTCAAGTAACACAGATCAAAAACTACAAATACTCGAACAATTGCTAATATTGTTTAATCCAAGTTTGGAAATTCAAACTACAGACAATTATCTAGACTGGACTAGTTTAACTACTGTTACTTTAACAAACATTAACTGGTCAAGTAAATCTATTCCGCAAGGCACCGACGATCAAATTGATATTTCAACTTTAACTTTTGAAACTCCGATCTTTATTAATCCGCCTGCTAAAGTCAAGCGCCTTGGGGTTATTACAAATATTATTACCAGTATATTTGCTGACGATACTGGTAGTATTGAAAAGGGCGTTACACGACCTGAAATCAATCAATGGCAAGATAAAGCAGCACTAGCTATGGATTCTAAGACTGTTGTTAAAACAGACGGCGACGGTAATGTAGTCGAAGAAGTTACAAACTCCGGAGCTACTATTGGTGTAGCTGATGCTGCGCTTGGTGTTAATTACCAAAGCACTAGTCTTGTTGTGTTAGACAATACTATTAGACTAAACCGTGGTGAAGGACTGCCTACAGCATCGTGGGAAGGTTACATCACTGCGTTACCGTTCCAATTTAAAGATTATGTAACTACAATAAAATTAAAAAGAGCAGACACAGGATACGAAATTTCTGGTACACTATCACTAAGCTCAAGCGATCCGACTGTACTCGATGTTAACTTTGACTTAGATAGCTTTCCTAGTGATACTGTTATCTCAGGCCCGCACGGTGACAGAGCTACAATTGACCAAATCATCAATCCGCAAAACTTTGATGCTGTCACTGCTAGAGCAAGTAATATGCGAGTACTAACACTAGGATCAATTAACGGTAGTACAACAGCTGGATACGATGGCCCTGACGCTTGGAAGGATCTAAGTGGCAATGATAGCTTAGTAGCAGGTGCTGGCGATATTATCGAATGGGACGGTGCTAAATGGGTCGTAGTATTTGATGCTAGCGAGGCAGAGAAGGACAGTACTTCAATTTATACTACAAATATTAATTCTAATGTTCAGTATAAATTTAATCCAGACGAAGGCGAGTGGTTAAAAGCGTTCGACGGTGTTTATCCTCCAGGAACCTGGCGCTTAGATTACAATTAAAATATATATTAGTATGAGTATTAAGTGCAGTGGTGCTTTAATTTACGCTTTAGACACTAAAAGATTTTTATTTTTATTTCGTAAGCAAAGCAAAAACAATAATGTTTGGGGACTAGCAGGCGGTACTAACGAGATAACCGAAGCTCCCGGGCCAGCACTGTATCGTGAAATATACGAAGAAGTAGGCAATATTGATGTTATTAAAACGTTTCCGTTAGAGACATTTGTTAGTACAGATAAAAAGTTTAACTACTTTACGTATCTATGTACAGTTAAAAAAGAATTTATACCTGCGCTAAACGACGAGCATTCCGGCTATGCTTGGTCAAGCTATAATGATTGGCCGCAGCCATTACACCAAGGCATTGTAAAGACGCTGCGTAGTAAGACAATTAGAAAAAAATTACAAACAATTTTTTCTATTTTAAATTAAATAGTAACAAACTCAGCTAATCGTGGCTTGACGATTTTCTCTTGTTCGAGCCAGTTGATCGCTAGCTTCTTTACACGCATGTCGTTTGATTCTCGATAAAATGTACTGTCGCTTAAATGATCTAGATGATCGTATAAAGATTTTAAAGCATCTTGATCTGTTAAACCTGCTGTCTTAATTCTTTCTAGTATGTTAGAAATAATTTTATCGCCCTCTTGTGTATCCATACCAAACGACATAGTTAATCCTTACTTGTCAAAATTGTGAAGAACTGTTACAGGCTTACCAACATCCGGTGCGCTTGTAAATTCTAAGTAGTACCCAGTTGGTCGAGCAGTTCCGTCTCCGCTACCTGCTCCTGTTGCAGTAAACACCGTACCGGGACTACTGTTAGCAGCACCAATAAGTGTAAAGTTTGTTGTACCAGTAGTAGTAATAATGTATTCTGTGCTTGTTACGAAACTACCGGCAGTAATTTCTTGCCCTGTGCTTGCGCTTGACGGATTTTGTACAAGTGCGTAGTTTGTAGTTGCTAACTGAAATACGTTTTCGACTAACACTAAAACATTTTGAGCAGCAGCAGGTTCAACGTAGTCTGTGTCTCCGCTGTCAAGCGGGCCAAACATAGTAATAGTAGCATCACCGTTACCTAAGCTCTGCTGAGTAATAGTAGTTGGTTCTTTAAATCGCATCTTGCGTAGTGCACCATTTTGATAACATTCAAATTCGTTTGAATCAGTGTTATAACGAATGTGACCTTCAGTATAGCTAGTAACAACATTAGCATCAGTGCCTTTTGGCACTAGCATCATGTCTGTACTATCCATTACTACTTGTCCGTTAACATCAAATATAATGCCCTTACCGTTTACAGTAGCACGATTAGTAGTTTGTCTTTTAACGTATCTCATTATGCTTCCATGTAGCTAACAATAGCTGATAAAGTAGTGTTCGAAGCTGTAAAGCTTACTTTGTCACCTGCGTCGAGTATAACACGGCTAAAGTCCCAAACAAACGTGTCAGTGCCGTCGACCGGTATAGCATTTCCAATTCTATTTACACTTGTGCTCAAGCTGTCACCGCTTGGAATAAAGTGTAGATCGAAAGTTTCTTGACTGCTGGAATTATTACAAACACTGATGTTTAGTATTGCGTACTTCTTGCCAGCTGGCACTGTAATTGCGTCAAGTTGTGCTACAGTTAGTTGATTAGTTGCGATTGCCATTTTGTTTCCTTAAAACAACATTGCGAATAGCAATGCTTTATCTTTACTTATTAGTTCGCCAGTAGAACTGTTGTCGTTAATGAAATATACACCAGTGCCGCCTACGTCTTCTGCTTTAGCATATATCTTTGTGCCATCTGTCGGTGCTGCTGGATCTGTAATTTCAGCTAAACTTATTGGGAAAGCAGTAGTTATAGAACCAGTTCCGTTTGCACTCAGCGCTAAGTCTGCGTCTGTAGTAGTTGATAAGATTCCGTTATCTTCAATTTTAATTTCTTCTATTTCAGTACGATCATCATAGACTAAAACACGAGTATTTGAATCAACAGCTAATCGAATTAAACTCGGCGAGCTCGATGTATCAAAATCCTCAGGACGGACAAAAGTATCTCCGTCAGTTAGTGTAGTTACACCGCCTGCTGTTAATCTGTATGTAATTAAATCGTTTACTGCCTTAGCACTAGTTAACGCATCGTCGTCGAGTACATGACCGCTACCCGGGTCAGTAATAATGCCGCCGGAGTAGTTAAACACATTCTCTTCGTAAGTAGTTACTCCCTCAACACTTACTATACTATTCACTGGTGTTAAGTTTAACTTACTAGACGATCGTATGCTGTTTGTGCCTAGTGGCATAAAGTCGCCGTTAGCGTCTTCTAATTTCCAGCTTCCGGTGCCGCTTGCTCCGTTTGTATAAAATGCTAATTGATCATCAAACACTATACGAGCGTTATCATAGTCGCCTCGATCAACTTCTAAGCCGGCTTTGTAATCTAATGACGAACTAATACCGTTTCCTGTCTGACCATCGTTAACAATGATAATATTATCATTAATAGTAACTACAGTCGATTCAATAGTAGTGCTTGTGCCTTGTACTTCTAAGTTACCACGTACAACTACTGTACCTTGTAGTGAACTTGCGTCAGCAGTAGTGTCAAGAGTAATAGTTCCTGCTGAACCATTATCAACTATTACCTTGTAATTATCATCAGTGACTCTTAATACTCTTGACATTTACTTTCCTTAAATTGCTACCAGACGAATAATGGTTTCTGTAGAGTCATCTTCTACGGACCATGTGTACTGATTGTTATTGTAATCAGTAGCCTTACGACCAGTAATTTTCTTCAGTGTTACACGACTTTCGCCGCCGTCTACTGCTCCGAATAGAACCATTTCGTTAGCAGCTAAAGCAGAAAATGCTTTGTCTACTAGACGACAAACAGCAGTTGCGTTACCTGCGCCGTTAGATACTGTAAATTTGTTAGAACCTTTTTGGTTAACAATGTACGCAGCAGCATCGCCGGAACCACCTACATGTGCTTCTACACGAATGTTTTCTTGTGTTTCAGTACCAGCAGCACGCTGGTCAGCAGTAGCTGGATCACCAAAGAATCTTTTGTTTAAAGGACGTCCCATTTGTTTCTCCTATGTTGACGTTCTAGGTCAATACGCTGCGGGTAACAGCATAAGTCTTAGACATTGTATTTATCAACATAAAAGAAAAGGCATACTAGCTGATAACACTAGTATGCCTAATTACAAATCATCATAAGATAGGTTGTATTTAGAATAGGACCACACAGGTTGCTTGTGGTGCTGCTGCATAGACTTCTTTGGATACTGGTGTCTCGTTTAGTTGTACGAGAAGGTTCATAGACACAATCCCATCAGTAGATACGGCAGTTGCTACCACACCGTACTTAACACCTTCTACATCGGCTTGAACCGGAATTGGAAACCCGTCCCAATCATCAGTCGTTGCTGGGATGTCAAAGTTGGCTGAAACCCAGTTAGGGCTCAGCAGTGGCGTGATGCGACGGTAGGAGATTGTATCGGCGATCGGGTCACCGTTTTCTTCGCGACCAATGATTTCCATCCGTTTGTAGTAGCTTGTTTCGCAGACGACTTCTTCAGACTCAACGTTGAAATGATGCTGTTTGAATTCAGCAGTCTCGACAGATGGTTCACTGGAACCGAATACCAGTAAACCAGCTACCAAACCAACGATAGCGAAAACAGCGCCTGAAATAGCAGTAGACATAAGTACGTTTTTCATAATGTAGTCCTTTAATGTGTATTATTACTATAACGCACAATAAAGTTTTTGTCAATTAAAAAAAGTCAAAAAAATAGGACCCGTAGGTCCTATTTTCTTGTATTAAGCTAAACTTAGCTAAAGGAAACGTTACCGTTAGTAATAGCAACCTTAGCTAGGTAGTCTGCTGCGTTACCCAAGGACGAAGCAGTGTTAGAAAGTTCAACATAACCGTAACGGGTTAGGAAGCTAACTACTGGCTCGAATGTGCTTGGGTCCAGTACTACACCGCTGGACATTAGCGGAATGTATGGACAGTAGAACGCTGCTGCGTCAGATTCGCTAGAACCTTTGTAACCAACTAGTACTGCTGCACCGTCGGATGCGTAGGTGTTCACGTAAACCTTCATAGCATTGTTAAGAGTACCAACCATCTTAGTGTTAGTTGGTGCTTCGAAAGTACCTTCAGTTGTACGAGCGAACGCAGAAGTAGTTGCGGACTGAAGAATTGTAAGTGCTAGTGGACTTACAACTGCCCAGTTACCAGCGCCACGACGTGTACGCTGAGCAATTAGGTTGCTTGCTCTGTTGATCTGAACAGCAAGTGCTGCGTGCTCATCACCAACGAAAGTAGCTGTACCAGATACTGCTGCTTGATCGTATGTTTCAACTGCTGTACCAGCTAGAGTGTCTAGGCTGGATAGTACTTCTTGGTCGATTTCAGCAGTAATTTCTTGTGCCAAAGCAGCCATAATTTCTGCTTCGATGTCGATGCCATGCTGCGACTGTGCGTCTTGCGCACCTTCGAACGTCCAGCGAGCGGATAGCTTGCGGGATTTAGCTTCAACAGTCTGCTTCAAGATCTGAATGCTTAGACGGTTACCAGCGGAGCCTTCAAGTGCTGCTGTGCTATCTGCTTTAGCAGTAGTAGCGTTACCGGAGTAAGCTTCAGCAATCTTGAATGGGCTAAGTGCTTCTTCACCAGCTACTGCACCAGCAGCGCCAGAACCTGCAGTGTCGCTGTAGCGAACACGTAGGGTGTGAATCTGACCAACTGGACCAGTCATTGGCTGTACGCCGACTAGTTCGTTAGCAATTACTGTTGGCATAACACGTCTGATTACAGGAAGAATCACACGGTTAAGGGTTGCAACGTTACCAGCAGATGTAGCGCCAGCTGTTGCACTCTCTGAAAGATACTTGCGAGTATTTTCAAGAGTTGCTTCCATTACGGACTTCTTGTTGCCTGCTAGGCCTTCAAGTAACGCCACTTTAGTGTCGTTCCAACGTCCTTCTAGTAGTTCTGACATTTTTGGTCTCTCCTTATTTTAAGCCTGCAAGACGCTTGAGATCAACTACGTTGCCCTCTGCCTCTGCTGTAGAACTGTTATTAATTATCTTATTGCCTGTTATTTCTGTGCCTTCGTTAATCTGTGCCTTTTTACCAGCTGCAGGCTTAGGAGTGTCCCCTTCAATCACCGCAGGTAAGTATTTGTTAAACGCTGTCTCGAGCTTGTTAGTTTGAACGCTTTCTAGTAAATCGTTCATGATCTCTTTCTGCTTCACGTTAAGTGGAGCTAGAAGACCATCAACCTTGTCCTTACGTTCCATGCTCTCTTTCAGAAGCTTGATTTCAGTATTCTTGCTTTCTGATAGTTTTTTGGCAACAGCAACCGCCTTCGCCGCCTCTTTAAGCTTTGCGTCTTTTTCAGACACAACGTTTAAGAGTCTTGCTGTTTCGGACTTCTTGTTTAAGTGACTTCCAACATATTCTTGCTGGTAGGATTCAAACAATCTACGCCCAAAATCATTTTCACGTGCAATTGTGATATCTTCTTTAAGTTGCGATAGTTCGCTCTTAAGTGATTCACTTACAACTCTGTTAACAAGTTGCGCACTGTTCTTGACAAAGTCTTTCTTTACTTCGTCAAATGCGTTTCTTGATTCACGCATTAGTCTAACCTTAGTTTCAGCTAGATCTTTCTTATCGCTATAGAATTCCGAAATCTCTTTAGTAAGAGCTTCGATAACAAATTCTTCTAACTTTTCAAATTTAGCTGCTACTGATTTTTGATCTTCATGTAGTTCAGAAACTTCTGTGCCTAGCTGCTCCATTACAAAACCTTCAAGCTTATCAGCATTTTCACGCATAGCTACAGCATACTTTGCTTTAGCTTCTGCTAGTTGCTTACGATCTTCTTGGAATTCTGCAATTTCTTCAGCAAGCGACTCACCAAGCATAGTATCAATGGACTCGACCATTGTTTGCTTGTCGTGCTCGTATTTGCGTGCGAATTCTTCACGTAGCTCAGCAGTTGCCTGCATCTTGTTTTCGTGAAGCTTCTTTTCCCACGCTTCTTCGATGTCTGCACGGATTTCTTCCGATATTACATTACCTTCAAATAATGTTTTTAGTGCATCCAACATATTATTCTCCTGTTATTGGAGACCGTTGATTATGTTAACCAACGATTCTTTTAGATATTTTTGTGCCTTTGTGTCGCTAACGACGTCTTTGCCTAGTTGTATTGCCTTATATCCGCCTTTGGTATTCATTAGGTGTTCGTAAATAGCACTTGGGTAAGCGCTCGGCGCACTTGGTTGTGCTACAATGTCAACGGTTACAATTTCAAAATCGCTTACGTTGCCACTACCGTCTTCACTTACGTTACCAGAACCTCTACTGGAAACACCTAACTTAACACCGCTTTCGAGCATAGTCTTAACTAGGTGGCCCATTGGTGTAGGCAAGATTTTCAACTTGCCTAACCCTTTTGAGTCTTCACACCACATAGTTTCGATCATGTGTGACACACGATCGAGGTTGATGTTAAGACCTTCAGGATGATCAACTTCACCGAGTACCGAATAGCCGCCTTTGATCTGTTCATTGATAGATTCGACAGCTTTTTGAATTTCATTCACAGGGTAAACACGTTGGTTAGCGTTCTTAACGCCACCTTCGATAAAAATTCCTTTCATGAACAAATCCTTGCCTTCATTAGTAGACTCGACAACTATCTTGGCCTCGTCAAATGTTAGGTTTTCTCTTAAGTTGATCATCCTGATTCCTTTCAAGCTAACTTACGCTTTACGTACCGGAGACTTAGCACCATCGCTTTTCTTATCAGCACCCTTAGGTCCCTTGCTTAGCTTCTGTGTCTTTGCGCTCGGAGTATTTACGTTGCCCATGTTCTCTTCTTTAGCGGAAGGAGCAGGACGGCCTTTAGCTTCGCCACCGCCGACGATATTTGCAGCATTGCCGCCCATGTCGTTAGCACCAGCTACTGGAGACTTACCGTCGCCGTTGTCGCCTTTGCCTGGCTTGTCGTTTTCAGCAGTTTCTGGCTGTGTGTACTCGTCAAGCTTCTTAAGGTAAGATGCCATCATTTCGGACTCGTTCTTAGGCTCATCGTCTTCGTCGTCTTCGTCTTCATCTTCAGCTTCGTTAAAATCAAAAGATTCTTCAACGTCGTCGTCGTCTGCTTCAACGTCAGATTCTAGATCGTCAGTTTCGTCGCCGCCTAAGTCTTCGTCTTCCATGTCCATTTCTGGACCTTCCATGTCGTCATCTTCGCCTTCTTGATCAGCAAAAAGTTCGTCCATCTCAGCTTTTAAGCTATCAAGCATGCCTTCGAGATCGTCAACACGATCTTCTAGCTCACCTTCGCCTTCTTCGCCCATGTCGTCGTCCATGTCATCCATTTCCATGTCGTCATCATCGCCCATGTCCATTTCCATGTCCATTTCTGGACCTTCCATGTCGTCGTCACCTTCTTCTAGATCAAATTCTTCTTCAATGTCAAAGTCTTCTTCTAGATCAAAATCTTCGTCCATGTCTTCAGCATCGTCGTCTGCTTCGTCGTACATGTCGCCTTCAAGTAGGCTTTCGTAAATACTTCTAGACTTGTCTACTACGATCTCGTGGAAAAGATCTTTTGCGCCTTGAGTGTCTTCGTTAACTAGACGCTCAAGCATTTCTTCGAACTTATTGCGTTCCATTGTATATCCTTTCTAATACATAATTTATTTACAAACAAGAAAAGATACCTTCACCTAATAAAGGAACCTAAACTGTGAATGATTGTAAACTGTCCCTTTATTTACGTATATTACTAAAAAACCGATAGTTTTATGGCATTTTTTGGTATATTTTATATTAAGATTGAGTAATCTTATTACAAAGCTAATTTTTGTTGTTAAACAACTCAATAAACACTTGTTTTCTCATAGTTCGCAAATTATTTAATTTTGCCAACTCCGGCGGCATAAAAGTATCGTGATCAACTACTCTTACGTACTGTACTGTAGGATTTTGCTCAATTACAGTTTTAGTTTGTTTAAGCCAGTTACCGTAGTATGTTGCGCCGTCTGATGATTTTTTATAGTTATTGGTGTCAGAGAATATGTTATTAAATCTTCGGCCATCTTGTAAACCTTTATAGTCGAATCCTAAAATATAGATAACTTTAAAGCCTTTTTCTGTTGACATGTGTAAGGCAGTAGGTCCACTACTCCAACCTTTAGATGGCTTAAAATAGTTTAAATTCTTTAAATTTTCATAAGCTTTGTTGTAATTTGTCCATACTTGATTGTGAACATTGTAACCTTCTCGATTAATTTCGAGAATCATTTTAACGTCAACAGCAATTAAATAATCAGGCGTGTTATGCCTATACAAGCCGTTACAACCAAATACCACGCCGTGCTTACTTAATTTGTGAATATCAATAGCACTACGGCTAGTTCCGTTGCCTACGACAAAAGCAGTGCCGGCGCTTGCGCTAGCATCTAGTTTAGGAGCTACATGTTCAAGTTTTTCTTTTTGTTCTCGAGCAATGCGTTTTGCTTCACGCTTTTGTTGCTTTTTTATTTGCTTCTCTTCTTTTGAAAGAGTCATAATAATTAGATACCGCCCGCCTCGGCTGGTGCTTTATACTGATCTCTAATCTTAGTAAGTTCTAATTGCTTTTGCTGATCATGGAACTCACTAGCTTTGCGAATCTTGCTAATATCTTTAAGCCGCAGACGTGTTACCCGAGTATCATCGGCTTTTACAATAGAAGCGTCGTCTCCTATATCATAGGACACGTCTTCTTTGTCTTCCATAGTTTCGTCAAAGTAAAAAAATTCTCTTAGCAACATACTATTATTTATTCCTAAACTGTTATTCTGTCGGTGGTGCTTGCGCACCAGCATCAGGTGCTGCCGTTGTAGTATCTGGCATGTCACCTTCGCCTGCTAGATCTATAGCAGCATCATCTGGTAGCTCGGCATCTAGGCCGCCAAGGTCAGCGCCCATTCCAGCACTACTTATTCCGCCCATTCTCATTTCAGCGCTAGCATCCATTGCCGGGGTTTCTTCTTCAGCAGCATTTTCCTCTTGCCACATCAACTCGTTTTCAGCAATCTCTTCTTTAGTTAATCCTAAGAAGCGTTCTAGCGCAAAACGATTTGAAATGTAAGGCAGTGCTGCCATTTGACCAAATGTTGGCACTCTAGCATTGTCAAGCTCTGCTTGTCTGTAACTAGCAAAGTTTTGAGGCTTAACAAAAGATAAGTCAAACATTTCAGTATCAATGTTTACACCTTTAGTAATCAAGTAGCGCTTAAATTCTTTGTTAAAGGTCTCAATAAGAAGACCTTGTAGTCTTTCGCAATAGGTGTTAAATCGTAATTCTTGAATGTACGCTGTGCCTACTCTGCCGTCTTGGAAGTTAGCAGCACCGTCATCAGCGCCGGTTGGTAAGTAGCTTGAAGGAATACGCAAGCCACGTACAAGTTTGTTAGTAAAGTACCGTAAGTCGTCGATCTCACCAAGGTTAGTACCACCTGGCAATGTTTCGACTTTAGAACCACGACCTTCTGCTGTTTGCGGGAAGAAGTAATCCTCGTTAATGCTAAGTGGGTTATAACTGGAATCAATTACGTTTGCTCCGCCGCCGGTGGCACTCGGAATACGACGTTGGTGTATTTCAGTTTTAACTCGCTCAACAAACTGCATAGCAAGGTGACTTGGCATATTACCCACGTCTACATAAAACACTCGTCTTTCAGGCGCACGTTGTACACGATAGATAATAATCGCATCTTCGAGCAATTCTTTCTGCTTGTAAACTTTAAACACAGTTTCGAGCAGTGCGTTACCAAACGGATAATTGTTATCCAATCCTTCACTAAGACTTAGGTGTATTACGTGTTCTGCATCAACCCCGAGTTCATTTTGATCTTTAAAGAATCGACTGCCTGTCTGCGCTGCTGGCGTACCTACTACACCACGGGTACCGCCTGTTAAGTAACCAGTTCCACCTGCGCTTTGAATATTACCGCCTGTTTGGTGAGGAGTAGTAGCAACCATTTCTTTAAAGTTAAAGTTGATATTTTTAATTCTATATTCTTCAGGTTCTTTACCTCGACTCTCGTTTACAATAATGCTAGAAACGTTAGCTGGATCCACATGGAAAAGTTTTTGTGTTTCTGGGTCACGAATAAAAATTTCATCCCCGTACTTAAAAGTGTTTCTAAAGATTCTAAACATTCGAGTGTCAAACTGATTTAGCTTACACCACTGGCGCAAATACTGCGTTAAAATTTGTATCTCAGCATTAGTTGCTGGCTTAGCAAAATCAAAATCAAAGTGGTTACCTTGATGATTTCGTTGTGTACAAAATTCAGCAAGGATATCAAGTGCAGCGTTTACTTCGCTATCCATATCCATTGTGTTGTATTGACCGTAACGTTCAGTACGGTTCGGAGAACCAGTATAGACATCAGGGAGGTAACTGCTGTAATTAGCACTTGCTGGGCCAGCACTGCTGCCGCCCGAGCCTCCACTTATTGGACTTACTTGTCCGTCGTATGGTTGAAAGTATTTTTTCCAAGACATGTTGTTTTTTTCTCGCTATGATGTTATATTTATATTAATTGTAAGACTCATGAGAAATAGTATAAGTAAAATATGACGCATCCTACTCGAATCTCGGTGCTTAATAATCAACAAAACGCCGGTTCGAAACTAACAACTAAGCAATACGAAATCTAATTAAGACTGAAAAAGAAAGTAAATCTAATGATTGTAAAGACGTTTAAATTAAACTCAGGTGAAGAAATTCTAGCAGAAGTACTCAACGAGGACGCTGATGTAATAACTATTATTCGACCTGTGACATTATCTGACAGCGATAACGGCGATGTGTCTCTTGTTCCTTGGCTGTTTTCTGTAAACCTAAATTTAGAAATTAGTTTTGAGAAGTCTAAAGTATTTCTAATTAGCAATGCTGCTTCGAGTTTTGTTAAGTCTTACAATCAGTACAAACAAACACTCACTGATTACCTAAATACAATAGACGGAGATACTACGTTTGATTCTGATCTTGAGTTAAGCGACGACGTTGAAATAGAGCAAGACGAAGACTCACCGCCGACTATTCACTAAGTTATTCTTTCTTCAATTCCCTGGAACGTTGCGTTCTTATCAATAGCTCTTGCTGTCATTAAGCCTGCCGCACCAGTTGCACTAGTAAGTTTAGTTAACTGATCGTTCATTATGTCTAGTTTACTATTATTCGATTCGAGTAACGACGGTATTAACGCAGACTGTTGAT
>Ga0208305_10000707_pt1 | contig 16362 bp, 10 predicted proteins | sample ColrivemetaGS741_FD_187605 | JGI IMG/M metagenome (GOLD analysis project Ga0208305, IMG submission 187605) | Estuarine microbial communities from the Columbia River estuary - Flood tide ETM metaG S.741 (SPAdes) (version 2) | ecosystem: Environmental > Aquatic > Marine > Intertidal zone >... | reverse complement strand
TCCAACCTCAGTAGGGTTGAAATATATTGACCATATGGTTGGTAATGTGGGGTGGGGTCAAATGAATACCTGGGTAAAATGGTATGAAGAGGTGATGGGATTTGAGAATTTCTTATCTTTTGATGATAAACAAATTCATACGGAATACTCTGCATTGATGAGTAAAGTGATGAGTAACGGTAATGGACGTATTAAGTTTCCAATTAATGAACCTGCAAAAGGAAAAAAACGTTCACAAATTGAAGAATATTTAGATTTTTATGAAGGCTCCGGAGTGCAACATATTGCGGTAGCTACTGACGATATTATTTCTACAGTGTCTCAATTAAAGGCGAGAGGGGTCGAATTTTTACCACCACCACCACAAGCTTATTATGACGATATCCCCAGAAGGCTTGGAGAACACAAAAGTATGATGAAGGAAGATATGAAGGAGCTTCAAAAACTATCAATTATGGTAGATGCTGACGAAGAAGGATATTTGTTACAAATCTTTACCAAACCTGTTGAAGATAGGCCAACTTTATTTTTTGAAATAATTCAACGCATGGGGGCCAGAGGATTTGGAGCCGGTAACTTTAAGGCACTTTTTGAATCAATAGAAAGAGAGCAAGCCAATAGAGGAACACTTTAACAAAGATTTAATAGTAATGTTTGAAAACTTCATCACTATATTTTGATGGAGTTTTTTTGTTTTAATACTTTTGGAACAGTAATTGTAATTTCTAAAATAAAATAGATACTTTGGAGTTAAATTATAATTACCCAAAAAATATGATGAAGAGATTACTAATTTTTATTGCAATATTAACAGTGCAGTTTTCTGTTGGTCAATCAGATTCAGCGTTTAGTGATGGGGAATGGTTTAAATTCAAAATGAGCTATAGCGGATTCTTAAAAGCCGGAAATGCAACGCTTACCGTAAAAGAAACAAAGCTAGATAAAAAAGAGGTGTATCATGTAGTTGGTAAAGGATGGACTACAGGTATGATAAAATGGTTTTTTAAAGTAGAGGACAGATATGAAAGCTATTTTGATAAAAAAAAACTGATACCATATAAATTCATTAGAAAAATCGATGAAGGTGGTCACACAAAAGATTTAGAAATTGATTTTGATCAGACCAATAATAAGGTTTATGTTAATAATAAAAAGAATAATGAAAAAAAAGTCTTTGATACTTCTCAAAATATCCAAGATATGGTTTCAACTTATTACTACTTGCGTAATACTTTAAAAATAGATAACCTGAAAATAGGTGATGAGGTAAAAGTAGATATGTTTTTTGATGAAGAAACCTATGGGTTTAAATTAAAATATCTTGGTGAAGAAATTATAAACACAGAATTTGGAAATATTGAAGCTTTAGTATTCAGGCCTTATGTTATGGCAGGACGTGTTTTTAAAGAAGAAGAAAGTTTAACCCTGTGGGTTTCAAAAGATAAAAATAAATTACCTTTACGCATTAAAGCAGATTTAGCTGTCGGATCATTAAGAGCTGACCTTGAGGCTTTTAAAGGCTTGAAATATCCGTTTAAAATTGTTGTTGATAATTAAAACAAATTGGAAAAAGAAACAACCAAAAAACTTAAAGAAAAATTCCAAGAAATAGGACAGGATTTAGAAGTTCATTTGGAAGGGTTATTATATAGTAAACCTATAAATTATTGGGACTATATTCATACAGATACCTTATTAAATCTTCAATTACCGCGTACATCATTTCCAGATGAGATGGTTTTTATAATGTATCATCAAATCAATGAATTATTATTTAAAATGATTCTTGGAGAGATTGAACAAGTAGCAAAAACAGAAAATATTGAGGCGTCCTTCTTCTCCTCAAAGTTAATGCGGATAAGTCGTTATTTTGATATGCTAACATCTTCGTTTAGTATCATGAAAGAAGGCATGGACGTAGATCAATACAATAAATTTAGAACCGCTTTAACACCTGCCAGCGGTTTTCAAAGTGCACAATATAGAAAAATTGAATTTTCCTCTACTGAACTTATTAATTTAATCGATAAAAGATTTAGAGATACTATTGATAGAAACTCCTCATATGAGAATGCGTTTGAACACTTGTATTGGCAAGCAGCAGGCAAGGATTATAAAACTGGAAAAAAAAATTACACATTAACAGTATTTGAAGAAAAATACAAAGAGGAATTTATTAGATTTACGCAATTTTATAACACGCACAATTTGTGGACAAAATTTAAAGGGTTGCCACAAGCTGAAAAAGAGAATAAAGAATTAATTAAAGCCATGCGCCATTATGATTACACAGTAAACATAAAATGGGTTATGGCACATTATAACACGGCAAATCATTATTTAAACATAGGAGGCAAAGCCACCGAAGCAACAGGAGGAAGTGAATGGGTAAAATATATGCATCCAAAATATCAACGAAGAATATTTTTTCCAGATTTATGGACCAAAAAAGAATTACAAAATTGGGGTACAGAGGTTTAATATTTTTTATAATGGCAATTGGGTTAATTGCTTGTAAGGAAAAAGTTGAAAACAATCTGGAAGTCCAAGTATATGAAGAGCCGGTATTTGTAGAGCCTGATGTTTATGAGTTTGGATTTAATTTGAATGATTACGTTGTTAAGAGAGATACCATAAGACGCGGGGATAGTTTTGGCACCATTTTAGAACGAAATAAAATAGGCTATCCTAGAATTTTCCATATAGCAGAAAAAGCAAAAGACACTTTTGATATTAGAAAACTTCAGGTTGGCAAACCTTATACTTTGTTATGTTCTAAGGATTCCTTAGAAATTCCAAAATGCTTTATTTATCAGCCTAATGTAGAAGAATATGTTGTGGTGAGTTTTCAAGACTCTATACATGCCTATACCAGTAGGAAACCCATTAAATATGTTGAAAAAACAGTCTCAGGAGTCATAAAGACAAATATTTCAGAAGCATTAGAAGAAGAAGGTTTAAGTCTTAGATTAGCCTATAAGATGGCAGATGAAATTTTTGCCTGGACCATCGATTTTAGACGTCTTCAAAAAGGAGATAGATTTAAAGTTATTTATACAGATAAGTTTATAGATGATACCATTTATGCGGGCGTTCAAAATGTGAAAGCAGCTTATATGGAGTATAACAAAGAACCCTTTTATGCGTTTAAATTTGAAACGGATTCCATCAAAAAACTTACTGATTATTTTGGTGAGGATGCAAAAAATTTACGTCGTGCATTTTTAAAAATGCCGGTTCAGTTTAGTAGAATATCTTCAAGATATAATTTAAAAAGGCGTATCGCCTATTATGGGAACAAAATCAGACCTCATAAAGGAACTGATTTTGCGGCACCAGTTGGAACACCTATTATGGCAACAGCCAATGGAACGGTGACTAAGTCAGGTTATGCTGGTGGTAATGGAAATTATGTGAAAATAAGACACAATGCTACTTATGAAACCCAGTATTTGCATATGCAAAGACGTAATGTAAAAGTGGGACAATTTGTTAAACAAGGAAGTATTATAGGATGGGTTGGTATGACCGGAAATACTGGTGGTCCGCATGTATGTTATCGTTTTTGGAAAAACGGAAAACAGGTAGATCCCCTTAGAGAAAAACTTCCTGAGGCTGAACCCATTTCAGACGTATTAAAAACCAAATATTTTAGTTTTATAAAACCTATAAAATCACAATTAGATAGTATTCCTTTTCATGATGAAAAACAAGATAATCTAATTGAAGATAATTTAATTTCACAAGTAGAATGATGAGCTTTCCAAGTATAAATCCAACAAAAACAAAATCGTGGCAACACCTTATACAACATTATAAATCAGTTCATGACATAAAAATGAAAGATTTATTTGCTCAAGATAAAAATAGAGCAGATAAATTCACCATTAAATGGGACGACTTTTATGTTGATTTTTCAAAAAACAGAATTACTGAAGAAACATTAAACTATTTGCTTCAATTGGCTGAAGAAGTAAAGTTAAAAGAAGCAATTGAATGCCAGTTTTCAGGTGAAATTATTAATCAAACGGAAGGAAGAGCGGTTCTGCATACCGCTTTAAGAGCACCTGAATCAGCAAAATGCATGGTAGACGGCGTTAATGTTATTCCTGAAGTTTACGCTGTGAAAGATAAAATCCAAACATTTACAAATAAAGTGGTAAATGGCGAGTTAAAAGGTTTTACAGGAAAAGGGTTTACAGATGTTGTTAATATAGGAATTGGTGGTTCAGATTTAGGACCTGCCATGGTCGTGGAAGCGTTACAGTTTTACAAGAATCATTTAACGACTCATTTTGTTAGTAATGTAGATGGAGACCATGTAAATGAAGTGATTAAAAACTTAGACCCTGAAACCACCCTTTTTGTGATCGTTTCAAAAACCTTTACGACACAGGAAACCTTGTCAAATGCCAATACTATTAAAGAGTGGTTTTTAAAATCGGGAAATGAAGATGCTATTGCAAAACACTTTGTGGCTGTTTCAACCAATATTGGTAGTGTAAAATCTTTTGGCATTGATGAAAACAATATATTTCCTATGTGGGATTGGGTTGGAGGTCGTTTTTCTCTTTGGAGCGCTGTTGGTCTATCAATCAGCTTAGCTGTTGGGTATAACAATTTTGATAGTTTATTACAAGGAGCCCATAAAATGGATACTCATTTTAAAAATGAAGATTTCAAAAATAATATTCCTGTAATTCTGGCCCTTATAAGTGTTTGGTATAACAACTTTTTTAATGCAGAAAGTGAAGCAGTTATTCCATATTCTCAATACCTGAATCAGTTTGCAACTTATTTGCAACAAGGAATTATGGAAAGTAATGGGAAAAGCGTAGATAGAAATGGAAACCCTGTTGATTATCAAACAGGAACTTTAATTTGGGGAGAACCAGGAACCAATTCACAACACGCCTTTTTCCAATTGATTCATCAGGGCACTAAATTAATACCGGCAGATTTTATTGGTTTTGTTAAATCTTTACATGGAAATCAAGACCATCAGGACAAATTAATATCTAATTTTTTAGCACAAACAGAGGCGCTTTTAAATGGTAAAACAACAGAAGAGGTTGTTGCCGAAGGAGCTGCGGAAAAACTGGTTCCTTTTAAAGTTTTTTCAGGAAACAAACCTACCAACACTATTTTTATTAACAAACTGACTCCAGAAAGTTTAGGTAAGTTAATTGCTATGTATGAACACAAGATATTTGTTCAAGGTGTTATCTGGAATATTTTCAGCTATGATCAGTTTGGAGTTGAATTAGGGAAACAATTAGCTAGCAAAATTTTAAAAGAGGTTCATGCCAATGGAATTGACAATCATGACGCTTCCACATCTAATCTTTTAGAATACTACAAAAAATTAACATAACAATTATTTAATTGTCAGTATAAGCCTTTTTTTTGTAAAAAATATTTAAAAGTTTATAAAAATTTAATTCACAATTTATATCAAATTTGTTAATAATAAGTTAATAAACTATACATTATTATACTTATTTTTACGGCACTAATTCAAGTAATTTAATTTGATTAAAATTATGAAAAAAACTACTCAATTTTTGTTATTAACTGTAGCCCTTATTTTTTCTACAGTTGCAATGGCACAAAGTACTTTGACGGGTACTATTCTTGATGCCGATTTGAAATCTCCTCTTCCTGGAGCAACGGTTGTTGAAAAGGGAACATCAAATGGTGCAAGTACTGATTTTGATGGAAAATTTACCTTAACCACAAAAAAATCATCAGGAGAACTGGTTATTTCTTATGTTGGTTATACTTCTCAAACACTTGCGTTTTCTGGAAATAAAGATCTTGGCACTATTATGTTAGCGTCAAGTGAAGTAGGATTACAGGAAATTCAGATTTTAGCATCTGTTGCTGTAGATCGTAAAACACCAGTTGCGGTGTCTACAATAAAGGCAGCCGATATTGAGATGAAACTTGGAACCAAGGAGTTTCCGGAGATTTTAAAATCTACTCCTGGGGTTTACGCTACTAAAGCGGGTGGTGGATTTGGAGATGGAAGAATCAATTTAAGAGGGTTCCAGTCTGAAAACGTTGCCGTTATGATTAATGGTGTGCCTGTAAACGATATGGAAAATGGTCGTGTTTACTGGAGTAACTGGGCAGGACTTAGTGACGTTACAAGTTCTATGCAGGTTCAAAGAGGTCTTGGTGCTTCTAAAGTAGCAGTGCCTTCAATTGGTGGGACTATTAATATTATATCTAAAACAACTGATGTTGAAGCAGGTGGAAATGCTTATGCAACTTTAGGTAATGATGGTTACAGAAAAATTGGAGTAACGTATTCAACAGGTTTATTAGAAAATGGGCTGGCAGCGACTGTATCTGCTTCAAAAACAGATGGAGATGGGTATGTTGATGGTACTCAGTTTAATGCAGTGGCTTATTTCATTAATGTTTCAAAAGAATTTAATGAAAATCATAAATTGTCATTTACTGCTTTTGGCGCCAAACAACGCCATGGCCAAAGACAAAATTCTCATTTAATAGAGACTTATAGAAAAAGCGAAAGAGGTATAAAATTTAATGCAGACTGGGGTTATAAAAATGGTCAGGTTACTTTCCAAGAAGACAACTTTTATCACAAGCCACAAATCTCTTTAAACCACTATTGGACAATTAACGAAAAAACAAATATTTCAACAGCACTTTATGCATCATTTGGTTCAGGTGGTGGTGGTGGAACTGGTGGAGACAGCAGTAAATTTGCTTTTGACAGCGAAGGAAACAGTGACTATAGAGTAGGAAACTACGGGCCAATTGCTTTTGATAGAATAGTTGCTGAAAACGAAGCACTTGGTGCGAATGGTGCTGAAACTATATTAAGGGCTTCAAGAAATGACCACAGGTGGTATGGGATTTTATCAACCTTAAAAACAGATCTTACTGATAACCTAGTTTTATTAGGAGGATTAGATCTTAGAGATTACAAAGGAATTCACTTTACGGAGTTAACAGATTTATTAGGAGGACGTTTTTTTGCTGATAACAGCGATAAAAACAATCCAAATGCACAAGTTCAGGTAGGGGACAAATACAGCTACTATAATGACGGACTAGTTCGTTGGATGGGATTATTTGGACAATTGGAGTATTCAAAGGATAAGTTGGCAGGATTTGTATCATTAGCGGCTTCAAATACGGCTTATAAAAGAATTGATTATTTCTTATATACTAATGATGATCCAACAAGAGAAACAGACTGGTATAATTTTGGAGGCTTTAGTGCAAAAGCAGGAGCAAATTACAACTTAGACACAAATAACAATGTATTCGTGAATGCTGGATATTTTGAAAGGGCACCTAATTTTAATACTGTTTTCCCAAGAAATAATAACACAGACATCAATGCTAATGCAGTAAACCAAAAAATCTTAAGTTTTGAAGTTGGATACGGCTTTAGAGCTGATAAACTTTCTGCAAACGTAAATGTATATAGAACAACTTGGAAAGACAGATCTCAGGTTTTCAGATTCATACAACCTAGTGGAGATTATGCATTCGCAAATATTTTAGGGGTTAATGCCGTTCACCAAGGAGTTGAAGTTGATTTTGTTTATAGAGCTTCAAAAAAGTTTAAATTAACAGGAATGGTTTCTCTAGGAGATTGGAGATGGGAAAACAACGTAGAGAATGTTGATATTATAAATGAAGATCAAGAAGTTATCGGTAATGTTGATTTATTTATTAAAGATTTACATGTTGGTGATGCTGCTCAAACAACAATGGCATTAGGTTTTGATTATAATATTGGTCCAGACACTAGATTTTCTGTAGATTATAATTATTTCGATAATTTATATGCTCAGTTTGACCCAAGTGATAGAGGAACCGTAAAACCAGATGCATGGAAAGTGCCTTCTTATGGTGTGTTTGATGCTTCATCAAGTCATGATTTCAAGATTGGAACCTTTGATGCAACACTTTCAGCAAGATTAGATAACGTCTTCAATACACATTATATTTCAGATGCGTTTGACGGAAACTCGTCATCAGCTTTAGATTCTAGAGTCTATTATGGTTTTGGAAGAACATTTAGTGTTGGTTTAAAACTTAAATTTTAAAAAAAAATAACATGAAAAAAATAATTTATTTATTTATAATAATTGGAGCAATCATGGTTGGTTGTAACCCCATTGATGATATTAACAAGGAAATTGACGGAAACATTGAACGCATTATAGTAGTGGATAGTGATAACTATACATTAACTGCTGACGATTATGATTATTTAGACTTAGGTTATGGAAGTTTTAGCTCATTAGACGATGCAAAAACAATGTTACCTGGATTTTTATCGCATACTTACCCAACTTGGGGTCAAGGTTCATCTGTTTTAGTTGGTTTTAATTTATATATTGGATCTGCAGAAGGTGTAAGTGATTATTCGGGAGCTGATGCTTATGCGCTAACCAATGCAGATTATGCTGCAACTGGAAGTGATGCCTTTGGATTTTACCCTAATGTAAATGCGACGTCTAAAATTCCGGATGTCTTGGCTACTCAAATTACGGGTCCAACAGAAGGTCAAATAGTACTTGCTACTTATAATCAATACACAGAAACTCCTGTGGTTGGTTTAGCTAATTTATTTGATTATAATTTTGCTGGAAGTTTTGAAGGCTGGACTATAAAGGAAGAATTTGGAGGCGATGCAGTTTGGACATCTCTTTCAGGTTATGTTCAAGGAAACAGCTATTTTGGAGGACAAGTAGCTAATATAGAATGGTTAGTTTCTCCAACTATGGACTTATCAGGAGATAGTAATCTTAAATTTCAAATCACTCATGCTTTAAAATATGCAACTGATGCTTCTTTACTTAAAATATTAGTTTCTACAAACTATTCTGGAGATATAACTACAGCTACTTGGGATGAAATCACATTGGCTACAGCTCCTGGAGTAGATACGTTGGATCCATCAGAAGATTATGATTTTTCTGCATATGACGGACAAATGGTGACTGTTGCATTAAAATATGAATCTACAGATACAGATGCAGGAAGATGGAGAGTGTCTAATTTAGCTATTAAAACACTTGGAGTAACAGGCGCATCAGATGCTAAAGGCGAATATTTTGTTTATTCTGGTGGTGCTTGGAAAGCAGCTAACGGTGTTTATTATTTGAGTTCTGCTGATTACGATTCTATGGGAACGGCATCAGGACAACCGGGGCGTTATAATAACTTTAGTAGTTCAATGCCTGCTGATAATTATATTCCAACATTTTTAGATTTAACAAGTCCTTATTCTTTTGGACAAGAAGATGCTGAAATAATTGTTATATATAAATATTATTCTAGTTCTTGTAGTTGTACTCAAACCAGAGGGAATTTATATACTGTAGTTAATGGGGCATGGACTGCACATCAATCAACCATTGCAACTACATTACAATTTGGTTTTAATGAAGGGAAATGGGTACCGGATAACACCATTCGTTATTCTTTAACAGTTGACGATTATGTAACTATTGGAGCTGCTTTTGCAGATATATATCCACAACCGGCATCTAGTGCGGGTAACTACAAAAATTTTGACAGAAGATCTGGAAATGCTGCAGAATGGACAGATGCTATGCTTGTTGAGGCATTCAATGTCCTTTTAGACGGTTTAGATCCATCAGTGCCGAAGGCCAAAAATATTTAATGACATTTGCAATTTATAACGGTGCAGCCGGTATAGAAGAATTGGGTGTTATTAAAGAAGGTGGTGTTTGGGTACAACAGTAAAAACTTATTCTAATAAAAAAAACCGCTTCTTTTGAAGCGGTTTTTTTATGCATAAACATTACCTGTCAATTTAAATAACGGAATATTTATTTAATTACTACATTTGTAACTTACAAAAAACTAAAATAATCACTACATGTATAACACAGTTAAAATAATACACTCTTACTGGGCTTACTTTGTCCTTTTGGTATTAATAATAGCAAGTATAAATGCAATTATGAAATCTTTAAGAGGTAAAGAATATGAGGCGAAAGATTTTAGAATATCCTTATTTACTTTAATAATATCACATATTCAATTACTAATAGGGTTATTACTTTATTTCGTGTCCCCAAGGCTAGAGTTATTTAGTGAATTAGGCATGGGAGGTGTTATGAAGGATGCTGTGCATAGATTGTATTTGGTGGAACATCCTTTAATAAATATTATTGCAGTTGCTTTAATAACTATTGGTTATTCTAAACATAAAAAGAAATTAACCTCAAAATATAAGCTAAAAACAATAGCTATTTTTTATACCATAGCTCTGGTCTTATTTTTATCAAGAATTCCATGGGCTGTTTGGCCTAATTAAATAAAAAAGGCAACACGAAAGTGTTGCCTTTTTTATTTAATTATAGTCTTTAATTTTCAACCTCTTTTATCAAATAAACATATACCGGGAAGTGATCACTGTACCCATCAGTAAACCCGCTATATCCAAAACTTCTAAACGGATATCCTTTAAAACGGCCACTTTTTTGAGTTAAAAAATTTTCATTATAAATGCCAGCTTTATAAAATCTGTAGGTTGAAAAATCCTTTTCAAGTAATGGTGCTGTCATCAGAATCTGGTCAAATAAACTCCAGGCATCTCTGTATGCGGTAGTACCAATGCCGTTTTTAAACATAGATTCATAAGGGTTATAAATACCTTTGAAAGAAACCTTTTCTTTATCTTTTTGAGCTTTTAAAACGTCTTTAATACTTGAATTAGTAGGGTCATCATTTAAATCTCCCATAATAAATACTTTGGCATAAGGATCTATTATTTGGAGAGAGTCTACTAAATGTTTAGTTAATTTGGCAGCACCTATTCGTTTTGGCCTGCTTCTGGCTTCACCACCACTTCTTGAAGGCCAGTGATTCACAATAACATGAATAAGTTCGCCGTCTAAATTGCCACTTACCAAAAGCTGATCTCTGGTACGAACACGTTTATTGGAAAGGTCATCAAATATTTTAAGTTCATGACTGCTGGTTGAAATGGGAGTAAATAATTGTTTTTGATAAAGCATGGCTACGTCAATACCTCTTGCATCTGGAGAGTGGTAATGAATGATACCATAATCTTTAGAAATTAGTGAAGAATCATTTACCAAATCCTCAAGAACCTCTCTGTTTTCAACTTCTGAAACACCAATGAGGGCTGGAGAATTATGCGCACTGTCAAATCCTATTTGAGCGATAACACTTGCCATATTACGAACCTTCTTTTTGTAAACTGCAGAACGATTGGTTTTTAATTCCATCATAGGGCTGGCTTCATCAAATTTGATGGGATCATTTATGGTATCAAATAAATTTTCCAAATTATAAAAAGCTACTGTATGTATTTTATAGGTTTTTTTTTCTTGTGCATTTATAAGTGAGATGGCACAAAATATCAGGGCAAAATGAAGGTGTTTTAAAATTCTCATTAGAGATATGTTAGGTTAACATTATTTTCATTACAAAACGTATTCCAAAAGTAGATATTTATTATAAATAATGTAAATTTGTATAGCTTAAATAATATTTATTTAACTCATATTCTTCCTTAAAATATAAATTCAAGTATGAAAAAAAAGTTACTTATTTTTTTATTCGGATTTTTTTCAATTTTTATAACCTATGCGCAACAAACTACTATTAAAGGGAGCGTTAAGGATGCTGTTACTTTTGAGCCCATCTCGCAAGTCACAGTGACTATTGAAGAAACAAAACAAACTACTAAAACTAATGATTTAGGAGAATTTAAATTTTCTAATAATGTTCCCTTAGGAGAACAGGTATTAAAAATATTTAAAGAGGGATACTCCGAAAAGAGATATCCTATAGTAGTTAATGAAGGTCAAACTGTTAATATAACAGATATGACATTAGAACTTGACAAGACAAGTGCTGATGATTTATTCACAATTACCTTATCTGATGATGAACTGAATGATGACACCAGTGGTTCAGATAATATTTCTGGATTATTATCGTCTTCTTTAGATGTGTTTCAGCGAACAGCTGCTTTTGAATTTAGTTCTTCTTTTTTTAATTTAAGAGGATTAGACTCTCAAAACGGGTCCGTTTTAATTAACGGCGTTGAAATGAACAAACTTTTTAATGGAAGACCGCAATGGAGTAATTGGGGCGGATTGAATGATGTGCTTCGAAACCAAGAATTATCTGTAGGACTTCAAGCGTCTAGTTACAATTTTGGCGGTTTTTTAGGTACTACAAATATTAATGTGAGAGCCTCTCAGTTTCAAAGTGGAGGGCGGGTTACTTATTCATCTTCTAATAGAAGTTATACCAATCGTATCATGGCTAGTTATGCAACTGGTTTAATGAAAGATGGTTGGTCTATGGCTTTTATGTTTGGAAGACGTTGGGGTAATGAAGGATTTCAAGATGCCACATTATATGATTCTAATTCGTTTTTTGCCTCTATTGAAAAGAAATTTGGAGAAAAACATAGTTTAAACTTTACCTCAATTTATACACCTAATAGAAGAGGTAAATCGTCTCCTAATACACAGGAAGTCTATGATTTAAAAGATATAAAATATAATGAATATTGGGGTTATCAAGATGGGAAAAAGCGTAATTCTAGAATTAAGGAAGTAGATGAGCCAATTTTAATGTTGAATCACTTTTGGGATCTATCTGATAAAACAAGTTTAAACACCAATGTAGCCTATCAATTTGGAAAAATTGGAAATAGTCGATTAGATAATAATGGTCAGCGTTTAAATGATGATGGTATTCCAGTTGGTGGCGGAACAAATCCTAGTCCAGCATATTATCAGAAATTGCCAAGCTATTGGCTAACCCCAGCAGCAGGGCCAAATTATGAACAAGCCTATTTAAATGAGCAACAATTTGTAAATGATGGGCAGATAGATTGGAATAGTATGTATCTAACGAACTTAACCAATACTGATAATTATTCGACTTATATTTTGTTTGAAGACAGAAATGATGACAAACAATTTACTGCTAATACTATTTTAACGTCCTATATAAATGATAACATTACAATTAACGGATCTATTAACTACAGTAAATTAAAGTCTGAAAATTTTGCAGAAATTATTGATTTATTGGGTGGCAATGGGTATTTAAATGTCGATTCATTTGATGGTTTTCAGTTTGATGAACTCAATCCTAACAGAATTGTAGGAGAGGGAGAAAAGTTTAGATATAATTTTAACTTATATTCAGATATTGTTTCAGGATTTTTACAAGGCCAGTTTAAATACAATAAGTTTGATTTTTATGTTTCAGCTACTGCATCAAATACACAATACCAAAGAGAGGGGTTATATCAAAATGGTGCTTACGCAGATAATTCATTTGGCAAAGGAGAAAAATTATCATTTACTGGTATAGGTGCAAAAGCAGGAGTAACTTATAAATTGTCTGGAAAACATTTATTTAACTTTAATGCGGGTTATTTAACTAAGGCACCGTCTTTAAGAAATACGTTTTCTAACTCAAGAGAAAATCATAACATAGTAAGCGACATAACGGAGGAAAAAATGAGTACTGTAGATGCTAGTTATATTTTTCGTTCGCCAATTGTAAAAGCTAGATTAACTGGGTATTATTCTAAAATAGAAGACGCTAATGAGATTTCTTTCTATTATGCTGACGGTGTTGGTGGAGATAATACTGCTTTTGTTCAAGAAATTCTACAAGGTATTGATAAAAGACAAATAGGAGCAGAGATAGGTATTGAAGCACAAGTAACTCCAACTATTTTATTAAAAGGGGTTGCATCATTAGGTCAATTTACTTACGATAATAACCCAAATTTGTATTTAACATCATCTGATTTTGAAAATGGACGCGTTGATTTTGGTGTTTCCACTTTAAAGGATTATAGAGTGGCTGGCGGACCACAAAAGGCCTATTCAATTGGTTTTGAATACCGTGATCCGGATTATTGGTGGATTGGGGCAACGGCAAACTTTTTTGATGATACTTACATTGATATAAGTCCGTTAACAAGAACTAAAAATTTCTATCTTGATGCTGATGGCTTACCATTTAATGACTATGATCCAGAATTGGCGAGAGAATTATTAAAACAGGAGAAATTTGATAGTTATATGAGTGTAAACCTGATTGGTGGGAAATCATGGAGAATAGATGATTACTATCTTGGCTTTTTTGCAAGTATTAACAACCTGTTAGACAAAGAATATAAAACAGGTGGTTTTGAGCAAGGGAGAAATGCTAATTACAGACAATTAAGAGATGATGTAAGTAATGACACACCTGTATTTGGTTCAAAATATTGGTATGGCAGAGGTGCAACTTATTTTATGAATGTTTACTTTAGATTTTAAAAAAATGAAAAATATAATATCACAACTTATGAAAACAATGAAATTTTTACCATTAACACTTATGTTTATAGCGGTATTTGCTGTAATATCATGTGTTCAAGATGATGACTATGATATTCCAAGTGTTGAAGTTACAGAACCAAACATAGAAGCTAATACGACTATAAGCATTGTAAAATCAATGTATACCAGTAGCTTAGTAGATTTTACGGCAGCCAGTAATGGAGGAGAATTAATAATGGAAGGATATGTCGTGTCAAATGATGAAGCAGGTAATTTCTATAAAGTTTTAATACTGCAAGATGCCCCTGAAAATCCAACGGCAGCTATTCAGTTAGATGTTGATGTAACATCAATGTATGCATTATATAAACCAGGAAGAAAAGTTTATGTTAAACTAAACGGCCTTGGTATGGATAATTTAAATGGCGTGCTCCATATTGGTGCCATTCAAGGAACCTCTGTGGGAAGAATTTCTGCTACTAATTATACAGATTTTGTTATAAGATCAGGTGAAATAGCCACAATGGTTCCTAAAGTAATTACTCCTGCTGATTATAGTGACAATTATATCAATATGTTGGTTCAAATTGATAATATGCAATTAAGTTTACCAGAAGTTGGATTACCATATGCGAATGCTTCAGATACTTTTACGGTAAACAGAAACTTAAAGAACTGTGACGATGAGTCCAGTACAATTGTTAGAAACAGTGGTTTTTCAGCTTTTAAAAACGAATTATTTCCAACAGGAAGCGGGTCCATAGTGGCTGTTTTTAGTAAATATAATTCAGATTATCAGATATTTATTAGAGATACAAATGATATTGATTTTAATGGTGAGCGTTGTGATCCTCCATTATTAGAATGTACTGGAACCTCTGGCGGAACCCAAGTAATTTTTGATGAAAATTTTGAAGGAACTACAGAAGCAATTTTAACTACAGAAGGCTGGATAAACATTAATGCAAATGCAGGTACCTACAAATACTCATTAAGAAGCTTTAGCGGAAATAGTTATATGCAAGTATCGGCCTATAATTCAAACGAAAACCCTTTTGAAGTTTGGTTAATTACTCCGGCAATTAATTTAGACGCTTCAACCTCTGAGCAATTAACTTTTAAAACCAATGTTGGTTACTATAATGGAGATGCCTTGAGCGTTTATGTTTCTACAGATTTTACTGGAAATTCAGCTGATATTGGGGATGCAACTTGGTTAGCAGTTGATGCTACTTTACCACAAGGGCCAACTTCAGGATATGGAACTACTTTTACTAATTCTGGGCCAATCAATGTATCTTGTTTAGAAGGAAACATGTATGTTGCATTTAAATATTTAGGATCAAGTACGGGTATAACTACAACATTCCAAGTAGATGATGTAAAAGTTACAGGTAATTAATTAGATTTAAATTAAGTATAAAAAAAGACCTCTGAAACGGGGTCTTTTTTTATTTTAATAATTCTTTTTAAGAATAGCATAAACAGGAAAGTGGTCGCTGTAGCCTCCTTGGTATTTTTTGCCTATATAGGTTCTGAATGGTTTTCCTTTATATTTACCGTTAAAAAGCTTTAAAAAATCATCGTCAAAAATATTAGCATTTGAGAAGCTAAATGTGTTTGGAACTGTTTCAAAGAAATTTTTTGTAAACATGATTTGATCAAATAAATTCCATTTAAAATTGTGAGAGGTGGACCCTCTTGAGTATGAAAGTAGCGATTGCATGGGGTTAAATAAATCTTGACTTTCTACTAATTGTGTGATGCTGTTATTAGTTGGATCATCATTAAAATCTCCGATAACCATAATTTTTGCATTTTTGTTTTTTGCTTTTAAAGCATCAATAATCTCAGTTACTTTATTAGAAGCAGCTATGCGTTTAAACTCTGTTTCATTTTCACCCTCACGTCTTGATGACCAATGATTTACAATGATCTGAATTTCTTCATCTTCTAAGAAACCGGTTACTAAAAGAATATCTCTGGTATAATCAGGCAGCCCTTCTTC